>Ga0310810_10000269_pt1 | contig 53707 bp, 51 predicted proteins | sample NCmetagenome_FD_207641 | JGI IMG/M metagenome (GOLD analysis project Ga0310810, IMG submission 207641) | Soil microbial communities from experimental microcosm in Duke University, North Carolina, United States - NC | ecosystem: Engineered > Artificial ecosystem > Soil microcosm > Unclassified ...
CACTCTCTCGCAAGAAGCCTCACGCATTGCCAGCCGAATTCAAAAGGTACTGGAGGATGCGAATATCAAGCTTTCCAGCGTGGCCAGCAACACGCTCGGGAAAAGTGGACGTGCTATGCTGGACGCCATCGTGGCTGGGCAACTTGACCCAGAGCAGCTAGCTGATTTAGCGCTCGGTCATTTGCGGGCTAAAATCCCGCAGTTGCAGCTGGCGTTGTCAGGGAAGGTGCGTGAACACCACCGCTTCTTACTGAAGCGGTTATTGCATCAATGGCGGTTTATCGAGAACGAGATCGATCTGGTGGAGCTTGGAGCTTGGCGGCGGAGATTGGTGTGGCCATGGAGCAGTTCCCAACGGCAGCTCACCTGGCGAGCTGGGCCGGCCTGTTGTCCCGGGAATTGCGAGAGTGCGGGTAAGCATTTGAGCGGCAAGACGCGCAAAGGTAGTCCTTGGTTGGGCCGCATGGCCTGCCAGTGCGCATGGGCAGCCGCCCGCACCAAGAACACTTACCTTTCGGTGCAATTCCGTCGGCTTGCCGCCAAGCGCGGTAAAAAGCGTGCCATCATCGCGGTCGCCCACAGCATTCTGGTCATTGCGTACCACCTGCAAAGGAAACAGTGCGATTACCGCGATCTGGGGCATGACTACTTCGATCGGCTCAATGCAGATGGCCTCAAACGCTATCTCATCAGCAGACTGGAAGCTCTCGGTCACAAGGTCACGATCGAAGCGGCCGGGGACGCCGCATAACGACACGCGCAACTGTTTTCGAGGGAGAAGGCCGGCTTCCACGTCTCGGCGTTGAAAAGTCTATCGACGGATTTACGAGTGCGTGAGATAGCGCACAACGGGCCATCACCCAGGCGAGCCTCCTGCACCTGTAGAATTAAAGTGAATATGGCCAGCAAAAATTCTTTCGGCGCGGCGGCGTCGCTGCGCGTGGGTGATGCCACGTATCAGATATTCCGGCTGGCAAAGCTGGAAGAAACCGGCGCAGCTAATGTCTCGCAGCTGCCGTTCTCGATCAAGATCCTGCTCGAAAATCTGTTGCGTCATGAAGACGGGCGCAAGGTTTCAGCGGAGGACGTCAAACAAGTAGCGAGCGGCGCGGGCGCCGACGCCAAAGAGATCAGCTTCATGCCGGCACGCGTGCTGCTGCAGGATTTCACGGGCGTGCCTTGCATTGTGGACCTCGCCGCGATGCGCGACGCACTCCAGGCGATGGGCTCCGACCCGGCACTCGCCAATCCGCTGCTGCCCGCGGACCTGGTCATCGATCATTCCGTGCAAGTGGATCAATTCGGCACCAAAGACGCGTTCACCGTAAACGCGCTGCTCGAATTCCAGCGTAATCGCGAGCGCTACATGCTGCTGCGCTGGGGACAGACGGCGTTCAAGAATTTCCGCGTGGTGCCGCCGGATACCGGCATCGTGCACCAGGTCAACCTCGAATATCTGGCGTCGGGCGTGTTCCGCAACCAGACGGACGCAGGGATGGCGGCGTATCCCGATACGCTCGTCGGCACGGATTCACACACCACCATGGTGAATGGCCTGGGCGTGCTGGGCTGGGGCGTGGGGGGCATTGAAGCGGAAGCCTGCATGCTGGGCCAGCCGGTTTCCATGCTGCTGCCGTCGGTGATCGGCTTCAAGCTGCACGGCAAATTGCGCGAGGGCTGCACGGCGACCGATCTCGTGCTGACCGTCACCGAGATGCTGCGCAAGAAAGGCGTAGTCGGCAAGTTCGTCGAATTTTACGGCAGCGGTCTGAGCGCGCTGAGCTTGGCGGACCGCGCAACGGTGGCCAACATGTCGCCCGAGTACGGCGCCACCATGGGCTTCTTTCCGATCGATGCGGAAACGCTGCGCTATCTGCGCTTTACCAACCGGCCGCCGGACCTGGTCGCACTGGTAGAGGGCTATGCGCAAGAGCAGGGATTGTTCCGCACCGATCAGACGCCCGACCCGAAATTCTCGGACACAATCGAGCTGGATCTGGCGTCAGTCGTGGCGTCGATGGCCGGACCGAAGCGCCCGCAGGACCGCCTCAACCTGTCGCAAGTGAAGGGCAACTTCCAGTCGGCGTTTCCGGCGGCACCGCACAAGAAAACTTCCGTGCAGACAAATGACGCGAAATCCGAGATCGATAGCGGAGCCGTGGTCATTGCGGCCATCACCAGCTGCACCAACACTTCGAATCCATCGGTGATGGTCGGGGCGGGGTTGCTGGCGAAGAAAGCTGTGGAACGCGGACTCAAATCCCAGCCCTGGGTGAAGACCAGTCTGGCGCCGGGATCGAAAGTGGTTTCCGATTACCTGGACGCCGCGGGGCTGACGCCGTATCTGGAGCAGTTGAATTTCCACCTGGTGGGCTATGGCTGCACCACGTGCATCGGCAATAGCGGACCGCTGCCGGAGGCTGTAGCCGCGGCGGTGCAGAAGGAGAACCTGGTCGTCGCCGCTGTGCTAAGCGGCAATCGCAACTTCGAAGGCCGCATCAACTCGCTGGTGAAGGCGAACTATCTGGCGTCGCCGCCGCTGGTGGTGGCGTACGCGCTGGCAGGCCGCGTGGATATCGATCTGGAAAAGGAACCGCTGGGCGTGGACAAGTCCGGCGTGCCCGTCTATTTGCGCGACATCTGGCCCACTACCGCCGAGATTGAGGAGACCATTGGCCGCTCCGTCCGCCCCGAGATGTTCCGTCATGAATACGAGAAGGCGTTCGAGGGCGACGCCAGCTGGAAATCGCTGCCTACACCTACCGGCACTGGGACCTTCGCCTGGGACCAGCACTCTACCTACATAAAGAAGCCGCCCTACTTCGAAAAGATGGCCGATCCCAACAAACCAGTGGAAGATCTGCACGGGATGCGCGTGCTCGCGCTATTGGGCGATTCCGTCACCACCGATCACATTTCACCAGCAGGATCGATTCCCGCCGATAGTCCGGCGGGCCGCTATCTCATCGCACAGGGCGTCAAGCCGGGTGATTTTAATTCCTACGGCGCGCGGCGCGGCAATCACGAGGTGATGGTGCGCGGAACGCTGGCCAACATCCGGCTGCGCAACCAGCTCGCTCCTGGCACAGAGGGCGGCTTGACGGTGCATCTGCCCGAAGGCGAGCAGATGTGGATCTACGACGCGTCCGTCCGCTACCAGCAGGAAGGCGTGCCGCTCATAATCATCGCCGGGAAGGAGTACGGTTCCGGCTCGTCGCGCGACTGGGCGGCGAAAGGCGTGCTGCTGCTTGGTGTGAAAGCCGTCCTGGCGGAGAGTTTCGAGCGCATTCACCGGACCAATCTCGTCGGCATGGGCGTGCTGCCTTTGCAGTTCCTGCCAGGCGAAAACATGCAGACATTGAAACTGACGGGCAGGGAATCATTCCACGTCGAAGGAGTGGCCAAGGCGCTTTCCGGAGGCGCGCGGGCGATGGTGCGCACAGTGGATAATGCGGGCGCCGAGAAGCGTTTCGAAGTGCAGGTGCGCGTCGATACGCCGGTTGAGGCCGAGTACTACCGCAATGGCGGCATTCTGCCGTTTGTCCTGCGGCAACTTGCCCGCGCGCCAGTGAGCGCATAGAATCTTTGAGTGGACATGTCTGATCGCGCATTCAGCTTTTTATTCAGTTGCGCCGTAATTCTGGCGTCATTGGGAGCCACCGCCTGGCTGGTGGCAACGGGCCAGGCCGCGACGGTTGACGGGTTATTTCTCGCGCTGATGTGCCTCACGATAGCCTTGGCGTTTGGGCTTTACGTGATGTTCATGATCCGGCGGGCGATGGAATCTCTACAACCACCGGCCGTGAAGCCGGTGAAAGCTCCTGGCGCCGCGTCGCCCGCGAAAGCGGCGCCGCTCGTGCCGGCGGAGAAGACCGAGTAGGCGAGGTAGCCTTTAGCGCGCTACGATTCAGGCGGCGCGGCGGACCGAATCGCTTTTACAGCCCCATCACCTGCATCCCGGAATCTACGAAGAGCACATTTCCCGTCACGCCACGGGAGAGATCGCTGGCAAGAAATACGGCGGTGTCGCCGACTTCAGCCGGATCCGTATTACGCCGGAGCGGCGCGCGTTCGGCGACCGTCTCCAGAACCGTGGAAAAATCCTTGATCGCGCGCGCCGACGCTGTCTTCACAGGGCCCGCGGAGATGGCATTCACGCGGATCTTGCCGGGGCCGAGATCGTTGGCCAGATACCGCACCGAAGCCTCGAGCGCCGCCTTGGCAACGCCCATGACGTTGTAGTTGGGGACCACGCGCGTCGAACCCACGTAGGTCAGCGTCATGATGGAGCCGCCCGCGGTCATGGCGGGCGCGGCGGCCCGGGCAACGGCGACCAGAGAGTACGCGCTGACTTCGTGGGCCACCAGAAATCCATCGCGCCCCGTCTCGACAAACGGCCGTCCCAGATCTTCGCGGTTGGCAAAGGCCAGGCTGTGGACCACGGCATCGAGCGGGCGGCCGAGAGAGCGCAGCGTTTCAGTCAAAGCGGCGAGATCCTCTTCCCTGGTGACGTCGCAGGGTACGATGCGCGCCACGTTCATGTCTTTCGCCAGCGATTCCACCGCGTCTTTTTGATGCTCGCCGAGAGAGGTAAGGACGAGCGTGGCGCCTTCGCGCGAAAATGCCTGCGCAATCGCGTAGGCCAGGCTCCACCGGTTGGCGATTCCCAGAACGAGGCCCAGCTTACCATCGAGAAGTCCGCCCATCGCGATTACCGCAACTTCATGGGCACGCCGCCGGCTTCTTTACTGCGTTGAGCGGCGTCCATGAAGGCGAACATCTCAAGCGTGTCTTCATTGGGAAACGGGGGTTCTTTGGTTTCGAAGAATTTCACAATCTCGAGCAGCAGCGGCCGGTAGCTATCCACCGGTTTGGGATCGCTCTGGTTCACCTTTTCGTCGGGGCGGAACACCACAGCGCCGAATTTTCCATAAGGACGCAGCGCACGCACGGTACCCAGCCGGCCGTCTCGCCATTTGCCTACGACCACGTCGGCGTTGGGCGTGGAGACACGCGTGACCTCTTCGCAGCCGCGACCCATCAGCGTGTAGAGCAGCTCCACGGCGTGAATCGCGTACCAGGAAAGATCGAGCTGATGGTGCGGTTCGATGGGCCCCGGCCCCCACGCGACCGCGCCCGTGATATCGGGAAATCTTAGCCGTGTGGCGGGCTCGGTAAAACGTAAGTCCGACGCGCTGAACCAGGGCACGCCGGCGTCTTTGGCCAGGCGCGCGATCTCGCGCGCGTCGGCGAGCGTGGCGGCGAGCGGTTTATCGATGAATACGGGCTTGTGCGCCGCGATGACCGGCTTCACCTGCTCGAGATGCACGCGGCCATCCACGCTTTCGAGCAGGATGCCATCCACTTTGCGGCACAGCGCCGGAATGTCGGAGATCAGCTCGATCTTCCATTTCGTGCGCAGTTCTTCGGCAAACTTGTCCACGCGCGTGTAGCTGGATTCGACGTCCGGGCTGCCGCCCTTGTAGGCCGCGACGATGCGCGCGCCAGGGACGTAGTCGGGTGAACTTGGGTCGTTCAGAATCTTGGTGAACGCAATGACGTGCGAAGTATCGGTGCCGATGATGCCCAGACGTATCTCGGCGCGTGCGTACACGGCCGCGAGGATCAACATAATGCAGAGGGATTTCATTTTGGGCATTGTACACTGAATTTTCCAGTGGATCTCTCGACTCCTCTCACGTACGTCAAAGGTGTGGGTCCCGCGCGCGCCGCCATGCTCGAGACCAAAGGCCTGCTCACGGTCGAAGATCTACTGGCCTACGTGCCATTTCGTTACGAAGACCGGAGCAACATGAAGACCATCGCGCAGCTCGCTCCGGGTGAGATGGCGACGGTAGTGGCGGAGGTGCGCACGGCGCGCGTAGCCGGTTTCCGGCGTCGCAATCTGGGGCTGTTCGAAGCCTCCTTCACGGACTCCTCACGCGCCGTGCTGCGCGCCAAGTGGTTTCACGGCGAGTATCTGGCGAAGACTCTCGAGCCCGGCAGGCGCCTGGCGCTTTTCGGAAAAGTCGAGTTCGACAATTACACCGGTGAGTTGGCCATGCTGCACCCTGAATTCGAACTGCTCACCGATGACGATGAAGACGCCGACGCCGCCCTGCACGTGGGCCGAGTGGTTCCGGTGTACGAAGCCATCTCGAAAGTGAACACGCGCGCGCTGCGCACCATCATGCATCGCGCGCTGGGCCAGATCGCGCCGCTTGAAGACACGTTGCCCGAAAGCATCCGCCGGCAATTGAAGCTGGTGGACCGCTGGACCGCCGTTCGTGAAGCGCACTTCCCTCCCCCCGACTCCGATCTCCGGCTGCTGAATGCATTCCGCGCGCCCGCTCAGTTCCGCCTTGTCTTCGAAGAATTCTTCTGGCTGGAGTGCGGCTTGCTCGCCCGGCGCGGAAAGGCGCGGCAACAGATCGGCATTGCGTTCGACTTGAACGATCGCGTGCGCGAGCGGATCAAAACCATGCTGCCGTTCAAGCCAACCGGCGCGCAGAAACGCGTGCTGGGCGAGATTGCGCGTGACATGGCCGCGCCGCGCCCCATGCACCGTCTGTTGCAGGGCGACGTGGGCAGCGGCAAGACCATCGTAGCGGCGGAAGCCGCGGTGATCGCCATCGAGAACGGATACCAGGTGGCGATGCTCGCGCCTACCGAAATATTGGCCGCCCAGCATTTCCTATACCTGAAGCCGCTGCTCGCCAAGCTGAATTACGTCACAGTGCTGCTGACCGGTTCGTTTAGCGATCGCGAAAAATCGCAGCTCAAAAAGCTGCTCGCGGAGGGCCTGGTGCAGGTGGCCGTAGGCACGCACGCGCTGCTCGAAAAAGATGTTGAATTCCGCAAGCTTGGCCTCGCAGTCATCGACGAACAGCACCGCTTCGGCGTAATGCAGCGGCTCGGCATGGCGCACAAAGGAGTGCATCCCGACGTGCTGGTGATGACGGCCACCCCCATCCCGCGCACGCTCGCGCTCACGCTCTACGGCGATCTCGACGTTTCGGTGATCGACGAACTGCCGCCGGGCCGCAAGCCCATCGTCACCAAACACGTCACCGCCGACCACATTGAGCGCATCTACAGCTTCTTGAAGAAGCAGATCGGCGAGGGCCGGCAGGCGTACGTAGTGTATCCGGTGATCGAGGAATCGGAAACAAAAGCCATGAAGGCGGCGGAAAAGATGCACGGGCACCTTTCGCGCGAAGTTTTTCCGGGCGTTGCCGTCGGCCTGCTGCACGGGCGGTTGCCCGCGCCTGAGAAGGAAGCTGCCATGGAGGATTTCAAGCGGGGCCGTATTCAAATTCTGGTGTCGACCACGGTGATCGAGGTCGGCGTGGACGTCCCCAACGCCACGGTGATGCTGATCGAGCAGGCGGAAAGGTTCGGCCTGGCGCAGTTGCATCAGCTTCGCGGGCGTGTGGGCCGCGGCGCCGAGCAAAGCTATTGCATCCTGGTGACGGAACGCATGAACGATGCCGCCCGCGAGCGCATCCGCACCATGGTCGACACGTCCGACGGGTTCCAGATCGCTGAGATGGACCTCAAGCTGCGCGGCCCGGGCGAGTTCTTTGGCACCCGCCAGTCGGGGCTGCCCTCGCTGCGCGTGGCCAATATTCTGCGCGATCAGGAGATTCTGGAAGTAGCGCGCGCGGCTGCCCAGGATTTTGTCGAGCATCCGCCTTCAAGTGTGGAACTGGATCGCGCCATGGCATACGTGCACGGCCACTGGGAACGCCGCTACGGGCTGGTCGAGGTGGGCTAGATGCGGGTGATCGGCGGAGAATTCCGCTCACGCCGCTTGAAATCTATTCCGGGACTGGCCACGCGTCCCACCCCCGACCGTTTGCGCGAGACGCTGTTCGATATTCTCGGCGCGCAGGTCGAAGGCACAATTTTTCTGGACGCCTACGCGGGAACGGGAGCCGTCGGCATCGAGGCCCTCAGCCGCGGGGCCGCGCGCGCCGTTTTCATCGAGCGGAGCAAGAACGCAGCCAAGGTGCTGCGCGAAAACCTTGCGAGTCTGGGCGTGGAAGACCGGGCGTTGGTCGTGCTCGCGCCTACACTCAGTTCCCTTGCGGAGCAGAAGGCCGACATCGCCTTCTTGGATCCGCCTTACGAGCGGGAAAGCGAGTATGCGCTGGCGCTGCGGCTGCTTAGCGAGCGCCCACCGCGGCTCGTCGTCGTGCAGCACTCCGTTCGTTTTGCGCTCGCAGAGTCTTACGGCGTACTCAGGCGAACACGGACACTCAAGCAAGGCGATAATGCACTGAGTTTTTTTGCTCTGGAGTGAGCCGCTTGTGCTTCCTTTGTATTCAGATGTATTCTATAGATATGTCGAAAGTAGTCACGATCCGGCTAGGCGAAGACGAATATCAGCGCATAAGAGCTGCGGCTCAAGCCGATAATCGGCCAATCTCCAACTTCATGGAGACAGCCACCCTCCGCTTTCTCGATCAGGTGGAGTTCGCTGACGAGCAAGAGATGGCGGAAATCCGCTCCGATAAGCCGCTGCTCAGAAGCCTGAAGGCGGGGTCCACCGACATCAAGAAAGGCCGATTCAAGATTGTTCGAGATCGCTGAGACAGCCGAATTTCGAGCGCGCCTGTCAGAGCTGCCAGCAGACGAACAACGACGTATTCGGAAGAAACTGACGAGTCATATGTACCCGATCCTCCGCGCTAATCCGATCAGCGGGCCGAACATCAAGTGCCTGTCCAATGTCAGCCCGACAACCTGGCGCTATCGGATAGGGAGGCATCGCGTGTTCTACGAGGTTCATGGAGCAGTGGTGTTTATTTTGACGATCAAACCCAGAAGAGACGCGTACAGGTAGACCCTGACGATTAGAGGATCCGCAGTTCCACCGGCGCCCCCACGCCGCACCCCAGCATCTTCGCCGCCGATGCCTGACTCGACGAAATTTCCAGATAGCCCGCGCTGCCCGCGATCACGAACAGTTCTCCCGGCGCGCACTCGGCATAATTCCGCGCCAGCCTAACTACTGTCTGCATCCCGGCTGACATCTCAAATGGCCGTTTCTCAATTTCCGCGAATTCTTCAGCGGGAAAATTCGTGATCATGTTTCCGAAACGGTCGATCTTCAGCACCTCACCGGTCCAACCGCGGCGTGCCGTGCGCACCGGCCGCTCGCAGTGCAGCCGCATGTAGTCGGTGATGAGCTTGCCCATCTTTGCGGGCGCGACACCACACGCCAAACGGGCGCCCACAGGTGAAAAGATGTCGCGCCCATGAAACGTCTGGCTGACCGGCCTCAGAAAATACTTCTCTGCCGTCACCCAGCGCACCTTGTGCTTTTCGCGCGCATAGACCATCGAAAGCACGCCGTTGTCGGGCGCCACAAAGCGCTGGCCGGCCGCCTCCGCCAGGATGGGCCGGCGCGAAGTGCCTACGCCGGGGTCGATCACCACGACGTGGACCGTGCCTCGCGGAAAATAGCGGTACGCCTGCGCCAGCAGAAACGCGGCTTCGGCGACCGCGAAAGCTCCCACTTCGTGGCTGATATCGACGATCTCGGCGGCCGGGCAAATGCCCAGAATGACGCCTTTCATCGTGCCGGCGAAGTGATCGGAGAGCCCGAAATCGGTAGTCAGAGTGATGATGGGACGACGCATTGGTTAAACTAAGAGTCAGTGGAGCGCTACTACTTCGACCATAACGCTACGACGCCGGTGTCCCCTGAGGTCATTCAGGCGATGATGTCGTGTCTCGCCGAAGTGTACGGTAACGCGTCCAGTATCCATCATTTTGGGCAGATGGCCAAGCAGCGGCTGGAAATGGCGCGGCGGCAGACGGCGGCGCTCATTGGCTGCCAGCCGCAGGAAATCGTGTTCGTCAGCGGCGGCACGGAGGCCGATAATCTGGCGCTGTTCGGCGTGGTGCGCCATATGAACCGTCCGTTAAAGCATGTGGTCACGACGGCCATCGAGCACCCGGCGGTGCTGAATGCCTGCGCGCAACTCGAGCAGGAGGGGGTTGCCGTGACTTACGTGCGCGTGGGCGCGAGCGGCGTGGTGGATCCTGACGATGTTCGCCGCGCTCTGCGGCCATCCAGCGCGCTGGTTACCGTCATGCACGCGAACAATGAGCTGGGGACGGTGCAACCTGTCGCCGAAATCGCGCGGATCGCGCGCGAGGCCGCCGTCTATTTCCACTCGGATGGCGTGCAGGCACTGGGAAAAATTCCGGTGGACGTGAAGGCCCTCGGCGTGGATCTCTACTCGATGAGCGGCCACAAAATTTACGCGCCGAAGGGAGTGGGCGCCTTATACGTGCGTAAGGGCACGCGCATGGGTTCCATCGCCTTCGGGGGGCATCACGAGCGCGAGCGCCGGCCCGGAACCGAGAATGTGCCGGGAGCGGTGGCGTTGGGACACGCAGCGGAGAGTGCGGCGCGCCAGCTCAACGCCCAGGCGGTTGAGCTGGCCGTGCTGCGCGACCGGCTGGATACCGGCATTCTGGCGCGCGTCCCTGGGGTCGGAGTCAACGGCGTGCGGGAGCGACGAACGCCCAACACCACCAACATCTACTTCGATGGCATCGAGGGTGAAGCGCTGGTGATCGCGCTCGATCTGCGCGGCTTTGCGGTTTCGACCGGCGCGGCTTGCTCGAGTGGCGCGGTCGAGCCGTCGCACGTACTGACCGCCATCGGCCTTGCGCCCGAACGCGCGCGCGCCAGCATCCGTTTCTCGCTGGGGCAATCGAACACCATCGACCAGGTCGACGCGCTCATCGGCGCGGTCGAGGAGTCGGTCGGGCATCTTCGCAGGATTTCACCGGTGAACCATGCCCATGCCTGATCCAGCCAGTTCCACGCAGCCGATCGCGGTAGCCATGAGCGGCGGCGTCGATAGCTCGACCGTCGCAGCACTCCTCGTCTCACAAGGGCACGCCGTCGTTGGACTTACCATGCAGCTCTGGAACCAGCGCCGCCTGCCCGAGCTCTCTACGGACACAACGACGGGCCGCTGCTGCTCGCTCGATGATGTCTACGACGCCCGTTACGTGGCCGAGCAGCTCGCCATCCCGTACTATGTGGTGAATTTCGAGAAGCAGTTCGAGACCCAGGTGGTCGAGCCGTTCGTGGCGGAATATCTGGCTGGGCGCACGCCCATCCCGTGCACGCTTTGCAATAACTTCATCAAGTTCGACCAGTTTCTGGATATGGCGGACGGCGTGGGCGCGGCGCAGATTGCCACCGGCCACTACGCCCGCATCACGCGCGACCCCGTTACCGGCGGCTACCAGTTGCGCAGAGCCATCGATGCCGGCAAGGACCAGACTTATTTTCTTTTCGGGCTGACGCAGCGGCAGCTCGCCCGCACTCTGTTCCCTCTGGGCGAAATGAAAAAGGCCGAGGTGCGCGCACTGGCGCGCCAGATGCATCTCGCGGTGGCTGAGAAGGACGAGAGCTACGAGATCTGCTTCGTGCCCAACGGCGACTACGCCGCATTCATGGACGCGTATCTGCATTCGAAGGGTCGCGAGATCGAGGAACGGCATGGGGAGATTGTCTCGCATGATGGCCGCGCCCTTGGCGAGCATACCGGTGTGCACCATTTCACGGTCGGCCAGCGGCGCGGTTTGGGTATTGCAGCCGGCGAGCCCTTGTACGTGATCTCAACTGACCCGGCAACACAGCGTGTGACCGTGGGGCCGGGCGACCGGTTATATCGCGCCGGCCTCATCGCCAGCAACGTCAATTGGATCTCCTGCGAAGGCCTCCGGGCGCCCGCGCGAGCGCAAGTGAAGATCCGCAACAGGCACGAAGCCGCCGCGGCCAGCCTCTATCCCACCGCCGGGCCTGACAGGGTCGAGGTACGCTTCGACGAGCCGCAACGCGCCGTCACCCCCGGGCAGGGCGCGGTTTTCTACGACGGCGATTTGGTTCTCGGCGGCGGATGGATAGAATGACGAATTCATGCGGCAACGCTCCGCGCTACGCGACGCACTCGAGTACGGGCTGGCCTGGCTCGCACTGAACTCGCTCGCTTATACGCCGCTGCCGGTTTCTAGTTTCCTGGCGCGCGGCTATGTGCGTGTGCTCGATCTCACACTGCCTAGGCTGCGCCGCGTGGCCATGGGAAATCTCGCCATGGCGCTTCCGCAAACAGATCCGCGCGACCGGAAGCGCATTGCGGACGGCGTGTTTCGGTCGATCGCCCGGCTGCTGGTAGCTTTCGCACGCTTCCCACGCTTGAACCGTGGCAATGTCGGCCGCTGGATCCGTTATGAAGGCTTCGAACATTTCGAGCAGGCGATCCGACGCGGCAAAGGCGTGCTTTTTGCGACGGCGCACCTGGGCAACTGGGAATTGAGCGCATTCGCTCATGCACTGATGGCCGCGCCCATGCATGTCGTAGTGCGGCCGCTCGATAACCCGCGCATCGACGCCCTGGTGGCGCGGCGCCGCATGCTATCAGGTAACCATCTCATCGAGAAGAAGGACTACGTACGCGGCATCCTGCAGGCTCTCTCGGCCAACGAAGCGGTGGGGATTCTGATCGACCAGAATGCGTCGCTCGACAGCGGTGTGTTCGTTGATTTTTTCGGCATTCCCGCCTGCGCCGGAACCGGATTTGCCAAACTCGCCGCGCATACCGGCGCCGCCGTAATTCCGGGTTTCGCGCTGTGGTCCGAACCAGAGCGGAAGTTCGTGCTGCGCTTTTATTCCGAGGTCCGGATCTCAGGCGATCTCCAGGCAGACACCGCCCGTCTGCAGGCAGTCCTAGAGAGCGTGGTTCGGGAGTATCCGGATCAGTGGCTCTGGATCCACAGGCGCTGGAAGACCCGGCCGCCAGGAGATGGCTCCCCGTACGAAACGGTACCTTCGACGGGCGGTGCCCGCGGACCGGTATAGTACACTTTTGCTTGACTGGGATCGCATGATCCGCTTCCAATCCCCATCCCTACGATATATTTCCGCGCTCGCCTTTCCGGCCGCGGCCTTGATCGTGGCAGTGCTCCTCCGCAGGGTCATCGATTCAAATTTCTTCTTGCCCTTCGTCGCCGCCGTATTTTTAGCGGCATGGTTTCACGGATTAGGAGTAGCGCTGCTGGCTACCCTGGTCTCTGTTGTGGCTGTGGATTTGGTTTTCATCGACTCCTCCTCTTCTTTCACCATTGAGTCTCTCCAGCAGGCCGGAAGGTTGATTGCATTTGCCCTGGTTTGCTTATTGATAGCCTACTGGGTGAGCCGGCGGCGTGCGAAGGCCCACCTGCTCTCGGTCATGCTGGAGGGCATCGCCGAAGGCTTGGTCGCCGCCGATGTCAAAGGCCGGATCTGTTTCATCAATCCGGCCGCCGAGGAGATCACCGGCTGGACCCGATCCGCGGCCATGGGTAAACCAGCGAGCGAGATTCTGCGACTCTCCGATGAAAAAACCAGAGAAGCGTTGGACGACCCGCTCGCCAAATCTTTACGCGAAGACAAAGTGCTCGCGCTTGGCAGCCACGTAATGCTCGCCCCGCGGGAGGGCGCGGAAACTCCGATCGAAGCCAGCGCCTCGCCCATTCGCGATGCAGATGGCAAAGTGCGCGGCGCGGTGATGCTGTTCCGCGATATTTCGCGCCACCGCCAGGTGACGGACATGGCCAGCCACTCGCAAAAAATGGAGGCAGTCGGACGGCTGGCCAGCGGCGTCGCGGGCGATTTCAATAATCTATTGACCGTCATGACCGGCTACAGTGAGCTGCTGCGCAACGAATTGCCCCCGGGGAATCCGCTGCGCCGGTTTGCCGATGAGATCCAGCTGGCCTCCGAACGCGCCGCTGGGCTGACAAGGCAGCTCCTGGCGTTTAGCCGCGGGCAAGCGGCGCAGCCCAGGCTGCTCGACATCAACGCTGTCATCGCCAACATGGACAAAATGATCAGGCGCCTGCTCGGCGAACGGATCGAGGTCGTGGTCCTGGCCGGGCCGGCGCTGGGACGGATCAAATGCGATCCCGGCCAGATCGAGCAGATCGTCGTCAACTTGGCCATGAACTCGCGTGACGCCATGCCCGACGGCGGTAAGTTCGTGGTCGAGACAGCCGGCATCGATCTCGACGAAGGCGAAGACAGCCGGCGCATTGGCGTTGAGCCCGGCCCTTACGTCATGATGGCCGTTAGCGACACCGGCTGCGGCATGGACGCCGATACCCGGTCGCGGCTTTTCGAGCCGTTCTTCACCACCAAAGGCCAGGGAAAAGGAACCGGACTGGGACTCTCCATCGTCTACGGCATCGTCAAGCAGAACCACGGGCAGATCACGGTCTACAGCCAGCCCGGCTCCGGCACCATTTTCGAGATCTACTTGCCGCGGTCGCAAGAGCCGGCCGAGGCGGCGCCTCGCGGGAAACCCGTGCAACCGGGCCGGGGCTCGGAGACGATCCTGCTGGTGGAAGACGAGGACGGCGTCCGCAAGCTCTGCTCAGCGGTGCTGCAATCGAACGGCTACACGGTACTCGAAGCTACCGATGGCGCTGCCGGCCTCGCGCTCTATGAGGAGAAAGGCGCGCAAATCGATCTGCTGCTCACCGACGTCGTGATGCCGCGTATGAATGGCTTCGAGTTGGCCGAGCGTGTGGTCGCGAAAAATGCGCACATCAGCATCCTCTACATGTCGGGCTATCGCGATCATCCCGCGAGCCCTTCGGGAAAAGATGTCAACTGGGCCTTCCTGCACAAGCCGTTCACTCCGGACGCGCTGCTGGTGAAAGTCCGCGAGTCGCTGGACGCGCGCGTCAACCGCGCGCACCGCTAGAAAGAGCTTTCGCCCATGGAGCCCGTCCCGCACGCTACGGTATACTGGGAGGCACGTAGTGCCAATCGCACATTCCCGTGGGCCTGTGGCGCAGTTGGGAGCGCGCTTCCATGGCATGGAAGAGGTCGTGAGTTCGAATCTCACCAGGTCCACCAACATTCCTAAGCACTTAACACCATTCAGTTGATTCCTTCCGTGCTCATTTCGTGCTCAACCGCTTCGGGTTCACTGCACTCCACCCGGCGCGTCCATCGTGCGTAGTTCGACCTCTGACGCCTTTGTCTTTCCCGTAACGCCGAGCCGCTCCAAAATCTTGCCCACGTGCTCGCGCTCGCGCTGGTCCTCGGTCTGGGTGTACAGCATTGTCATGTCCAGCGATGTGTGGCCGGCGGCCTTTTGCGCTTCGACCGGTGTTGCACCCGCTTGTTGCCGCCAGGTGACATTCAGACGGCGGAACACGTGCATACCGAAGCCCTCGTGATAGATACCCACAGCCTCGGCGGCTGGACGGAAAACATCACGCTGCAAGTCTCTGTCATCAAGCGGCGCTCCGCTCTGGCGGGTGAATACGTACTCGTGTGCACGCCTTCCCGCTGCATATTCGAGTAGTACGCCCGCGAGTTCTCCAATCTGTCGCACCCGCTTTGATGCCTCGCTCTTAGGCTCGTCCTCGTCGCCTCGCCTCCAGCGGCGTTCCACCCGCAGCGTTTCCTGATTCGCGTCGATGTCTGCTGGGATCAAGCCCAACACCTCGGAGATCCTCAAGCCAGCTACGCATGCCGTGATCACGATAAGGCGGGCACCGTCCGCCGACACTATCGGACTGTCGGTAAGGGCGGCCAGGAACTTCAGCAAGTCCTCACCAACGGGTATCTGTTTTGATCGCTTCGCTTTTTTCTTTCCGATCTTGACGCCCTCGCACGGGTTGCGACCGTTCCAAAGCCCCCATTCCGTGGCTCTGGTGAAGATGCCTGAAAGAATACCCCGTAGATCAGAACGCGCCCACCATCCTAAGCCGGGATTGCTCATAGTGATTTCTTTGCCATCCTTCAGGCGCTTCCACTCGTGCGGCCCTGCTTTCTCATGAAGCCACTGTTCGATCATAGGCGTGGTGATGTCGCAGAGCTTTAGGTTTGCGAAGACGGGCAGGATATGGTTTCGGACTTGGATCGGATAACGCTCTCGTGCGGCTGCGCCGAGAGTTGGCACGTAGCTGTCTAAGAATCGCTGGCACACTTCCCGGAACGGAATCTGCGACTGAAGCACGAATTTGCCAGCGTTGACGGTGGCCATGATTTGCTGTTTGATGGCCTTCGCCTCACGCATGGAAATTTCATCACAGAATCCGAGCGGTACGGAATGCTGTTTTCGCGCGGTGCCGGTGCTCGTGAAATGCTGCACATAGGGCCGGATGAAGTAGAACGGTCGGCTCACGTCTGAACGTGTTTGAATCTTCGGGTCTTGATAGCGCTGGCCGGGCATACAATCTCCATTCCCCTCGTTGAGGAGAAGGCGGATTATATCCAAGCTGGGAGCGCAGGTGCTCACGCGGTTGTCAGTTCCTTCACGTCCGGTGTTCTCTGTCTGTCACGCCAGCGATGCAGCAGTTTTCTCGCGTTCGCCGGAGCCGGGAATCGTTTCAGCGATTCCATTTCTGAACAACCGGGCCAGTCGCGCGTTTTTACCTGCAGGAGCACAACGTCTGCCGGCCCGATGCCGATGATGTCCCAAGCGCCCAGAGACGCGGCACTCCTACAACATCGGTAGCCCGCGGCCTCCAGCAGCTCGATACTTCGCCGCTCGTTGCGCGCGCCCTTGGCTGCGGTATTCATGCGGCGGGTTCGGCCTCCTGCTGTTCAAGTGCCTCCACAAAGCGCTGGTACTCGTGCTGGAAAATCATCTTACGCTGGCCAGTGGGGCCATTTCGCTGCTTGCCGATGATGAACTCAGCTTGGCCGCGCAGGGTTTTATTTTGCAGTTCGTATTGTTCCTGCCGGTGAATGAAGAGCACCACGTCTGCGTCTTCCTCAAGTGAGCCGGTTTCCTTTAGGTCAGCCAGTTGCGGGCGCCGTTTCTCGCGTGCGCAATCGCGGTTCAACTGCGATAGCAGCACTACTGTTACATCGAACTCGGCCGCCAGGTGCTTCAGGGAATGCGAAATCTCGCTAAGTTCCTGATGTCGGCTTTCCGCCCGGCCAGTGCACCTCATGAGCTGCAAATGGTCTATGAGCACCAGGCGGATTTCATGCCGCGCGATCAGCTTACGCAAAGCGGCTGTAACTGCCGGAATTGTGCGGGCTCGGGTGTCATCAATCCACAGCGGTATATTTTCGATTTCGGTAGCCGCACGCAAAGCCCGCATCCGCTCGTCAGGGTTCAATGCGCCAGAACGTAAGCGCTGCGCATCGACGTGACCCACGGCCGCAATAAGCCGGCGCACCAGGGCCTCTTTCGTCATTTCCAGCGAGAAGAACGCGGCGCCGTGCCCGGATTTCGCTGCACAGTGGGCAAGCTGCATTCCGACGATGCTCTTACCCATCGAAGGCCGGCCCGCTACAAGTACCAGATCGCCTTTTTGTAGGCCACAGAGCCGGGTTGTGAGCGCCGGCCATGGCGTCGCCACACCCGGGCCGCCGCCTGTTGGGGTGAGGAATGCGTTCAGGCCGCCCGGATGGTTTCCAATTACCTCACCAGGGTTCAACCATCGGCCATGCGGTTGCCGGCTTTCACCGAGCTTCGAGAGAATGACTTCCGCATCAGCCAGGATTTCTCGAGAGTCGCCCCCCATGAGCAAGCGGTTTTTGCTATTTTCCAGGGCGACAATTGCCTTGCGTCGGGTGGAATGCTCCTGCACAATTCGCACGTAGCTGTCGAGATTCACGATTCGGGGCAACCCGTCATCGAGCGAGCACAGATAACTGAGACCATCCACGGATTCCAGCTCTCCGCGATCCCTCAGCTCGTTTGCGAGTATTTCCCGGTCGATGCGCTCACCACGCGCCCGAATGTCCTGCATACGAGTAAAGATGCGGCGATGCTTTTCAGTGCTGAAGTCGTCGGCCTGGAGCGCGAGCGCGGCGGTTTCAAGGTTTGTATCGTCCAACAGAATCGAGCCGAGCACGTCGCGCTCTGCGTCGAGATTCGCGGGTAAGCCGGTTTTTAGCGCCAAGTCCTTCATGAAATTAATAATCCGGGTAATCGTCTTGCGCCATTGCCGGCGCCTGGCTCGCGGTCTCATCTTCCCAGCGTTCACCATTCAGCCACGTGGCGCCGTGCGGCCGTTTGCTCGGTTCCTTCGTGAGCTCTTCCGGCTTCTGTGCGTGCGTGGCAGCCATCACCTGCCGAAACCGCTCTTCGGTCCTGACGTGTTTTTGGAATGCTTCGCGCGCGGCCTTCTTGGCCTTGTGAAGCCAATATTCGGCCCACCAGGTGGTGAACCATCGATCCTGCTCAGCCGTCAATTCCCGTGAAGGTTTCGCTCGGTGCGCGGTTTCTGCTGGGGCAGATGCATCCGGTTCGGTGGTGCCGAAAGGCGGATCATCGACGGAGGAACGCGAATCATCCACACGTGCATCGCGGTTCGATGCACATGTAGTTACTTCTTTACTTCTTACATTCTTGTCTGTTGTTCCTTGCCTGTTCTTTGCCGGGTCTATCCTGTGTTCTCCAGTGTGTTCCGCATCGTCCGGTGAAGCCTGATAACCGGACCAATTCACAACAGTTACGAGTGTCCATCGGTGTGTTCTCCGGTATGTTGCAAACTGTGTTCTAAAAAGGTGCCCAAAGGCATCCCTCACCTGTTGCACCGAAATGGCGCAGTCTTTAGCGGCGTGAGCGTAGCTGGTTATGAAGCTGCCGGCCGGAATATCGACGCTGCTGGAGCCGTCGTACCACTGGGCAGGCCTGTAGTTGGCCCGCAAGAGGAAGTAGATAGCTACCTTCAGGACCGCTGGAGCGAGCTGAGTCCAGATGGGATTCTGCAACAGTCTTCGGTGTAGCCGGATGTAGCCACCGGACGGGTCCATGCGTTACGCCTCGCCACTGAGTAGCGCCGTCAGCGCTCTTTGTCGTTCGATGACGGCCAACCCTTCGCGAATTACGCGCGGGTCACCGCTGGCGTCTACCTCGCGGCGGATGGATTCGACGCCAGACAGATAGCGAATGGTCACCTCTGGGTCAAATTTTCCGCCCGTCTTCCTGGCTTTGTCGTACAATGTCATTTGAGCGTTCCCTTTCTTTGGGTGTCCAGAATGCCTGCCGATTTGCACTCGGCGGGCATTCGCGTTTTACACCATGGCGTTTGCAGAGTCGCGCCGTCCCGCGTCTTGAATGAATTGTGCAAGGTCATCTCGCGTAACCCGCACAGATCGACCGAAGCGATGCACGCGGAGCCGCCCGGCCTTACGTTCCTGGTACAGCTTGCTCTTTGAGAAGCGGAGAAGGTGTTGCGTTTCTTCCAATGTCAGGAAGTCTGTTGCTTGGTGCTTGTGGGTCTCGTAAATTCCAGCTGACGAAGATGGCTACGCCGAAATCCGATCCACGCTGGAATTTGAATACGAGAGCGGCACGCCTCACGCCCGTCGCGCCGAGGACGTGGATTGGCTCTTAGAAATCAAGTCGAACCTGCCGTGGCGCTCCCCAGCGGACGCATTCACACTTGTCCTCGTTGCGCACGGGAATCGGTTCAGAAGTTTCAGGCTGCGCGCCGTTCGTACCGGTGATGGAGACCTCCGACTTGTGGGATAGCTACGATCCGTCCGAGCTCTGGCGGCTGTACAGCCCGTGATTCCGGCGAGTCCTTGCCCAATGAGAGGTGCGTTCTGGATTCGTGATAATACGTCACGAACGACTTCACATGCCGGTACAGGGACGCTTCGCTGAAAACGATCACGTGGTCCAGACACTCACGCCGGATCGTTCCGATCACGCGTTCAACGTAGGCTCGTTGCCAGGGTGATCGCGGCGCCGACAGCACTTCCTGGATGGCCATATCCTGAACCTGTTTGCTGAAGGCGTCGCCGAAGATGCGGTCGCGATCCCGTAGAAGATAGCGTGGCGCGGTGGCCCAAGGGAAGGCTTCGCGGAGTTGTTGGGCAGTCCATTCCGCGGTGGGATGGGCGGTGACGCCGAAGTGGAGGATCCGGCGTCGGTCATGAGCCAACACCAAGAATACGTAGAGGACTTGGAAGCGCACAGTCGGAACCGTGAAGAAGTCTACCGATACCAGGTTCTTCGCGTGATTCTCCAAGAAGGTCCGCCATGTCTGCGATGGCGGCTTCCGGTGACGGACCATGTATTTGCTCACGCTGGTCTCGCCGATGTTCATACCGAGTTTGAGCAGTTCGCCGTGAATCCTGGGGGCGCCCCAAGTCGGGTTCGCGCGGCTCATCAGACGGATCAGCTCGCGTACGTCTTTCGGAACCGACGGACGCCCGGTTTGGCCATGGCGGACCTTCCAGGTCCAAAAAAGGCGAAAGCCTTTCCGGTGCCAAGCGATCACGGTCGCGGGCTTGACGACGATGAGTGCGGAGCGCCAGTCAGCCCACACTCCGCACAGCCAGGCCCAGAGGAGCCGGTCGAATGGGGTTAACTTCGGCTTCTTCACCGAACGATGCAGAACGCCAAGCTGGTGCCGGAGTGCAAGGTTTTCCAACTGAAGAGCGGCTCGGGTTTTGACGAGTGACGATAGGGCGGCAGCCGGCACGGTTAGCATGGCGAGCGTTAGGGCACGGAGGTGATGGAGTATCCGCAACCCCATCTTCTCAGATCGTTTGAGATTTACGGGAGGCACAGGCGGCCTCCATCCGCGAGTTTGGCTGGACCAACCCGGTGCTGGTCGGCCCCGACGACAGGATCATCGCCGGGCACGCACGGGTGCTCGCCGCACGCCGCCTGGGTATGGCCGAGGTGCCGGTGATTGTGCTCGGGCACACTCGTGATTGCGCGTTTGGTGTGGTATGCACGATCCAGATAACGGGGATCTGGTCAACTGGCGGATAGCGATAGTTCATCCGCCCGCGCGGTAAGGTCGGTTTCTAAACTGTGAGACGTTGCATCCCGCCTCCTTGCCCGAATGGATCTCGGACAGTAGCCGCTTTCAACACCACACTTGTCGGCACCCGGCCATCCGTCTCGCTCAATTGGTAATGTCGTGCGTGCTGCTCTCTTCGCGGATGGGCATATAAACTTCGTACCACTGCTTCTGGGCGGAACTGTCGGCGTACTTCTTCAGCGCCTCTTCGCTTTCGAACTCCATGACGATGATGTGTTTGTAGCCCTCGGGAAGCTGCATTTTGATAGGCTTCGTCCAGACATTCTTAATACCTGGATAGTTGATGTTCTCTGCCGCTCGTATCGCCTGCTGGATTTGCTCGGCGGTGGCAGCTGCCTTCCACTGGATGGTGATCACATGAATCACCGACTTGGGCTTGTTCGGCGCGGCAGTTGCCAAACCTGCGGCTACAACGGCAAGCACTAAAGAAAGCGAGAGCGTTCGTATCCTAGTCATAGTGTCCAATGTCCTCTCCCGAAGATACTCCACCGAAGACCGCGCTGCATAGCTGATTAAAGATGGCGCGGCTCTGAGGCGGCCGAGCGAAGCGGGCGGCGATCATGGACCAGATCCGGACTTATGGACCAGTGGCCAGGGAAGGTTAATCGCCAGGTCACAAGATCAAGCACGGGCAATAGGAGGAAAATGGTGCCGAGCCCTTGGGTGAAAATCTTCGCCACTCGGGAGTTGCACAAAAAATGAGCAAGTCGCGCTTGCGCGGCGTGTAGATACCCAAGGGATCATCGTGCAAACAACCCCTGCGGCAAAGCCCCGGGATCGCCCGAAAGGATCACCGGCGCCCAATGCAAGAAGCTCGCTGTTTTGGTGTTCCTGACTAGCTGCAATTGGGCCTGACGCAAGGATTCCGCACGGTTCTTGCCGGCGCTTAGTTCTTTATAGAACTGGCCGATGAGCGCCAATTGAGTCGTATCTGCAATTTTCCAGAGCGGCGCGACGAATGTCTTAACGCCAGCGATGGCGGCGGCCCGGCGCATACCGATCACACCATCTCCGGAAGAGGGCACGCCATCGGCCATTCGACATTGCGAGAGAACCAGCATCTCCGAGCCTTGCAGGTCCAGCGTTTGCAATTCCAACGCCGTGAGCAAGCCGTCCTGCGAGGAACGGCCTCCTCTGCCGTACGCTTCTTCCAGCACGATGGCCGATAGGCTCATGACGCGCGTCGCCGGATCGAGCGTCGCCAGTTGGCAATCCGGACCTGCGGTATCGACGTGACAGTCTTCATTGCCTCTTACAATTCCGTGTCCTACGATGTGGAGCAGCGCGGGGCGGTGCAACTGTTTCACCCGCTGCTCGGTCGCTTCCCGTTCGCCAAGCAGCAGCGCCTTCGGCATTCTGCGCTGCAACTCGCGCGCCTCGAGCTCCGCACCCTGCAGCCTTTCCAGCCGGTCCGCGCGAAATGCGCTTATCGCCGCATGCGGAGTCTGCGTGGCGCTCGCGCCTGGACTCAGAGCTATGACCACCGGCCCCGAAGCATCCCTATGAAGTGCGGGTCCGACCAGATCGCATCCGGCTGCAACGTAGCTGATCGCAAAGCGCTCAATCAAAAAGCGGCCGCGCTGATCGGAAAGCGCCGCAAAAGGGACCAGACTTAACATCCCGTCGGGCGCGATGCGCAGGCGACTCACATCTTTTCGTTGCGCGAGCCAGATCATCACCGGGTGTAGCCGTTCCGAAAGGGTTCGCAGGGCATCCCGCCCGGTTTCCTCCGCCGAACCTGCCACCCGCTTCTCGCCTGCTGTCAGGGCCGCGCTCCAGTCGTTTGCCGCCGCAATAAGGTCCTGAACGGCCGGTTCGATCGAACTGGCCGGCCCAAGATCCGCCCACTGCAAGTCCCCGCTGAGGCCGAGCAGGAACGCTCCGTAGCGCCGACGCCGCAGGCTACTCGCGCGGTTGCCTTGATCCGGATAGTCGACGAATTCGATGAGCAGTTCGTCGGGCTGCAGTCGCGAACGGATGTCGTCCAGGTGCGCCGGCCTGATCGCAGACCCGAACTGCGGTATTTCGCGACTCAGGCCCGCTTCAAGAATGTCGATGCGCTGCCGTAAGACTTCCAGAGCCTGGAGCGTTTGATGGCCCAAGTCGTTCGTCCAGCTTGTCCGGACATCGTGCAGAAGGCGCTCGTAACGGCCTTCCAATTCGGTTCCCGAGAGGGCGCACGTGCCCATCATGGTCGGCTTCAGATCGCGATAACCGAGGGCGATGGTCAGCGAGGCTTGACACTCCCGCATGGCCTCCCACTGATTGAATCGGCGTCGAATGGCAGGGTCGGACATCTCCCGCAGGCTTTGACCCCAGTCGTGCACCTGTTCGAGGATTCTCCCTTTACGTCGAGCCACCGCCTCAAATGCCAGGGCGCGGGCTTCGGGAAACTGATCGCCCGCCCGCCGCTGAAACGAAAGAAGCGTTGGGATCGGGTCCTCGAGATTCGCAAGCACTGCTGCTTTGCTCCTCTCCGACCCGACGGCCAGCATGTCCGTCATTACTCGATCTGAGATTTCGAGACTGCGCCGATAAAGCGGCTCGGCGGTGCGATAGTCGCCGGTCTCGTCGTACACGGCAGCTAAGCGTTGCAGATACTGCGCCAGATCCGGATGGTTTTCGCCATGCGTTTCTTTTAAGATGACGATGGCTTCCTGCAACCGCTGTTCCGCCTGGGAATACTCCCGCGCCAATTGATGCACCAAGCCCATGTCACGCAAGACGGCGGCATAGAGCGGGTGTTTTGTGCCCAGCCCTTTCGCCGCCACATCGGATGCATGATCGAGCGTTGCACGGGCCGCCGCCAGGTCGCCGCGGTTCCTTTGGGCCTCCGCCAGACCGAGCAGCGCACTGGCGTAATCGAACGCCGGGGCCTTGGGATTCTTTCCGTAAATACCGACGGCCTCCTGGAACAACTTCTCGCCTTCTTCTGCGTTTCGGCCATAAACGAGGCGCGCCAGGTTCCGGAGCGAGGCCCCAACCGTGAGCGCGCCGGGCCCATAGATCTTTCTTTTCAGGTCCAGCCCCTTCCGATAGTCGGCTTCGGCCACGGTCAAGTTTCCGAGCGCCGTGTAAAGGGCCGCGCGATTGTTCAAGAATGCAGCGTAAACGGGATGCTGTTCACCGAGCTGTTCGCGGAGGAGCCTTCCGCTTTCATCGTAGAGCTTCTCGGCGGCAGAATAATGACCAAGATCCGCCTGCAAATAGGCAAACGCAACCAGACTGGCGGAATAGGCCGGATGGTTGACTCCGGGTTTCTTGCGCAGGACATCGAGTCCCTTTTCAAAAAGAGCCTCGGCCTTTGCATATTTTCCTACCCGCTGATAAGTGCCGGCGAGGTTGATACACAGAGTTCCGTACTCCTCACTGAAGTCCTTGGGGTCCGGCCGCGACTCGTGAATGGTTCGAGCCTGCTCGAATCGGGAGATCGCCGGATCGTACTCCCCGAGAAGGCCTAAGATGCTGCCTAGGGTGTTCAGGCTCTCGGCCACGCGAACATTTTCCTGTCCGAGCACGCGCGACCGGATTGCGACGGCCTCTTCGGCTAGTGTCCTTGCTTCGGAAAGCTTGGCGGAGTCGCGGCAAAACAGGGCCAGGTCATTGACGCTCTCCGCATAGTCGGCTGTCTCGGTCCCCAACTTGTTTTTGCGAAGCTCGAGAGCCCGACGAAGGAGCGGCTCACTCTCCTTGAGATTTCCGGATGTGTATTCGAAAAAGCCCAGCCGGTCAAGGCTGCGCGCCGACTCTTTCGGATCGGATGCGATATCCACGGCCAGCCTGGCAACGCGGATCGCCTCCTTTAGATCGCCCTTGTTGTAGAGCTCCTCAGCTTTCCGGTCAAGGGACGCCCAATCTTGCACTTGTTCGGTTTGCGCGCGCGCAGGCGGATCGGAAGCACCCAGCCAAAGAGCCATACCCAATGCCGCTGCGACGCATCTGAGCACTGACCCCTCCTGCCGGACCCCGATTCTACCGCGAGCTTCTGACTCGGGCCAAATTGGCTTCGACCGCGGCGCGCTCCTGCGAGGGCGCGTCCGGAATGTCTAGGAGGGCGCGCAACGCATTAACGTAAAGCGTCTCTGCCTTCCGCCGGTCACCGTGCAACTCGGCGAGTACTCCAAGGTTGTTCAAACTTCGGCCAGACGTATCGTCTGTCGCGACGGATTTAGAACCGGCCTCGTTAAGAAGCTCCTCGACACCCTCGAAATTCCCTCGCAACATGCGCAAGACGGCAAGATCGTTGAATGCTACCGACTGTTCCTCGGCCGATGCCTGCGGTCCCGCGCTCAAGCCGTCTACCACCGATTGATAGTGCTGCTCTGCGGCCTGCAGCGCGCCGATTTGAAATTCCAGTTGGGCTAACCGCTCGAAAGTCCTCCATCGTTGGCCCGGCTGAATATCTGCGGTTTGGGCCCATAGCGCTGCCTTGTCGGCGATTGCCCGCGCCGCGTCTGGATCGCCTCGGCTGGAGAGCGCGTCCACCTGCTGCATCACGGCCCCCAGGTAGGCGTTGGCCGGAACACGGACCCGGCTGTTCAATACAACCTCCCGTCCGGCCAGAACCCGCCCTCGCGAGCGTTCGCGAAAAACCGTCGTCACCAGCAAGCGGCCGATGGGCTGTGTGAATCGCTCATCGCGAAAGACTGGCAGCTCCGTTCCCTTCACAAGGCCATCCAATGAACCAAGATCAATGGTCGCGACCTCACCATCGACGGAAGTAATAGAACCCGCGGGCCGCGGGGCACGACTCCTCTGCTCCGGACCGCGGAAGACCGGCTCACCGTCCCGGCGAGCCGGTGCGGATTCCATGTCACTCGCCAAGAGAACTGGCTGGCCAGGCTTTGCCGAAAGGCGCAGCGCCGGCCTGAGTACGGAGTCGGGAGCATTTTCGTGAGGCTGATTCTGCGATAAGGTCTGCCGCAAGAATGAGGACCTTAGAGAGTAGAGCGAGACCAAGACGATGAGCGCGGCTGCAACCACGCCCGCGAGAATGACGGGCGTGTTCCGTGTAAATCGAACGATCCTTTCACTTGGACCTGGCGGCTCCAACCGGCGTCCGGCAGATCCGGCGGAGACAGCCCGCATTGCAAGCGCCGAACACGTGAGATCCTCAAACAGCTCGGGGTTGTCGAGAGACTCTTGCGCTAACTCTCGGGCCTCACCCGGCTTCAATTCTCCTTGCACGTAACGATCAATTCGATCTTCGCGACGTGGCGCCGTGGAATCGGTCATACTGAATTTCTTGCCCCTGCATTCGCGCCTGACGTATCGCGCCTGGTGCGCTTACGGACGCACCGGGCCAACTCGCTGATCCCACGCCTGACCCATGTGGCCACGGTGTTTTCGTTCACGTGAAGGCGAATCGCGATTTCGCTGTATTTCAGCCCATCCACGCGCATCGTCAGTACCGTCCGGTATTCGCGATCCAGCCTCGGGAAGCAGTCTTCAACGATCGCCTGAAGTTCCTTCTGAATCAGTTTGTCGAGCTGATCTGGCGCGGGATCGGCCCGGTCCAGCAGGCTTCTGACTTCCAACCCTTTCGACGCCATCGCCGCAAGGGGGACCTCGCGCTGGTTACTGACCCGGCTGTGCTCTTCTCGAACCACATACTGGAGCACTCCGTGCAGCCAGGCGAAGAGTTGATCCAGAGACCACTCTGGAGGTTGCAAACCGACCGGCATGTCCTGACTGAAGTAGTACTCGACCGCGGCTTTTGAAATGCTGTTCTGCAATGAGCGCTTCAACGCTTCCTGGGCCGATCCCTCCGCATCGTGCGCCCCAAGCCGCCGAGCTCTCGAAGCAAGTGCTGCCAGCAGACGAGCGTAGTCACTGCCGGCAGCCCGCGCTGGCGACACAGACACTCGCTCTCTAGCCAAAGGATCACCAGCCATGCGATCCGAACATTTTCCCCCATGCCTTCCCTGAATTGCAAAAGACAGGGAAGTTGGAGCGGGCCTGAACGCGCGCAGACCTTCTAAACTGTGTCGCCAGAGTGTTATTCTCCGCTCGCGCGGGACGCGATGCTCGATCGGGACCGGATCGCGCGACATGGAGAGACGTTCAGAGGATCGCAAGTGGAAACCCCTTCGATTCAGTAGATCTTGCAAGGCCTTATCGGCTGACACTCCCCTAGAAGAGAATGGCGATAGCGCGGTGTTACTTTCAGGATTCGCAGGAAAGCCGTCCGCAAACCGGCCATTAAGGTTGCAACGCATCGTCCGCCTTTGGCCGGCAACGTATAGTTCCAATGAAATTCTTGAAAGTAATTGCAGCGCTGCCCCATTCCTCATTGAGAAGCGTGGGCGCGGCGTGAAGCAGGAACTGGTCCTGACAGGCGGTGAGATCGAAGGAAGTGGGCGCTGTTCGGCTGCGGGCCTCATCGACTCTAAGACCGAGGTGAGATTGATGCGTATCTATGTTCTGTCCCTGGTGTGCGTTGTAGCCCTGGCGCAGAAACCAGCGCCGAAAGCCGTCCCGCGACCATCGCCGGCCAAACCGGCTGCCGCGACTTCCGCGAACGATCTGGACTCCGTGATCGAGCTGGTCAAGAGCGGCATGCCCGAGAAACTGGTCGTCAAGACCGTCCAGAAGAGCGGGAAGAGCTACACGCTGGCTGCCGCCGACGTATTGCGCCTGCGAAAAGCCGGCGTGGGTAACGCCGTGATTGAGGCGATGATGGATGCCTCGCCGGCTCCCACATCGGGCGCCGCCAGGTCCGCCCCTGTGGCCACCGAGGCGAATCCTACGTCTCCGCCCGGCGACCGCGAACCGACCGAGAAAGAAATGTACGCGGCGCTCAAAGCGGGCTTCGACAATGCGAACGCCTATTTCAAAGACAAAGAGGCCGCTTGCCGCAGCGGCGCCTATAAGAGAACGAACGATCCTGCTCTGGCGATGATGTGCCTCGCGGGAGCTCTCGGCACGCAAGGCCGCGGCGGGCTTCACGTCGGCATTAGCGGATTTCGAAAGATCGCGTGCAGCCAGGCCAGCGGCCGTGCCGGTTGGAATTGCGATTACGTCGCCACGATAGAAACCCCCGGAGCCGCCATCTCGCCAACCATGCGTGAGCTGGCGCAGGACCAGGTGTTGCACGGTCGCTTCGTCTATACCGGGAACCAGTGGGCCAGGTTGGAGTGAGCGCCATGTTCAAAAAGATCGGGGAACATCGGCTGGACTGAGAGACATAAAATGAAAATATCCACCTACGGACTAACACGGCTCGTACTGCTGACATTTCCCCTCCTCTGTCGCGCTCAGGCCCCGCCCGGGCTCACGATTGTGGCCGGCGGCGGCGTCGATCCCTTCGCGATCGGCGATGGCGGCCCGGCGGTCGGCGCCCCCCTCAAGGGGCCGGACGCCGTGACGGTGGACAATGCGGGAAACCTGTACATTTGGACGACTAGCGGCTATACCATCCGAAAGGTGAATCCGGCCGGCATTATAAGCACCGTCGTAGGCACTGGGAAACCCGGGTTCTCGGGTGATGGCGGCCCGGCCACCAGCGCTCAAATTCAGATTCCGGTGCCGCGCGCCAGCCTCGCGACTGACAGCGCCGGGAACCTCTATATCGCCGACGGCGGCAACCGCCGCGTCCGCAAAGTGGATACGGCCGGAATCATCACCACTGTAGCCGGCAACGGACAGATCAGCGCGATACCGACCGGCGATGGCAATAAGGCGACCGACGTGCCCCTCTGCGACCCTATCGCCGTGGCGGTGGACCCTGACGGGAATTTGTACATCGGCGACGGAGCCTGCCTCAATGTCCGCAAGGTCGATACATCCGGCATCATCAGCACTGTAGCTGGTAGCGGCAAGGGAGGGTTTTCAGGCGACGGCGGTCCGGCCACCAAGGCTGACATGCTTCAGCCTTTCGTTGTAGCGACCGACAGCGTGGGGAACTTTTACATCATCGATGAAGCCATCGGTTCCCGTGTGCGCAAAGTGGACAAGAACGGAACCATCACTACCATCGCCGGCAACGGAACCAAGGGCTTTTCCGGCGATGGCGGCCCCGCCGTCAACGCTCAACTCTTTGAGGCTCGCGGACTGGCCGTGGACCACGCGGGCAACATCTACATCGCCGACTATGGCAATGGCCGAGTACGCAAGGTGGATACGTCTGGAAATATCAGCACCGTAGCCGGCAACGGCAACATTGGAATATTTGACATCGCGCTGGATAAGTCCGGGGAAATCTATATCGCAAACTTCATCAAGGGCTTCGTCTACAAGGTGACCGGTCCCCCCGGGGCTGCCCCTCCGAGTATTGCCGCCCATGGAGTCGTGAATGGCGCCAATTTCATCCCCGGCATCGCGTCGGGCGCGTGGATCAGTATTCTGGGCTCGGGTTTGTCGGCCACCACGCGGTCCTGGAGCCTTTCTGATTTCGACGGCGACAATTTGCCGACGGTACTGGATGGCGTCTCCGTCAAAGTTAACGGAACCCCCGCCTACATCTACTACATCAGCCCGACGCAGCTCAACGTCCTCGCTCCCGATGGCCTGCCAACCGGAAACGTCCTTGTACAGGTCACAACGGCTGCGGGCAAGAGCGCTGGCTTTAGAGTTGCCGTCACGCCCGTGTCGCCCGCGTTCTTTCTGTTCACGGCGAAATATCCGGCCGCCGTCCACCCGTCGGGTGTGCCGGTGGGCAAAGTTGGCCTGATCGCCGGAGCCAACTTTACCCCGGCCAAACCCGGTGAAACCATTCTTCTGTTCGGCACCGGTTTTGGCGCGACCAATCCCCCGCTGCCCGCCGGGAAACTGGTGAAGACAGCCGCGCCGTTGGCCAACACGGTGCAGGTCACGATCGGCGGTCAAACGGCCCATGTCGATTTCGCGGGAGTCAGCGGTTCCGGGCTCGTTCAGCTCAACGTCCAGATTCCGCCCGGCCTGCCCGATGGTGACGCCGCAGTGTTAGCAACGATTGCGGGATCTACAACGCAGGAGAGTCTGTTTATCACAGTCCAGCACTGAGCATGGCTAGGATTTCTCCGTGATGGAAGCCGGCCGCTACGGCTCAAAACTAGGGGATCGGGCTCAGGAACGCCCTCCAAACAATTATTCGCAGGCTACCAAAGTTGGCCGCCCGCGCCGCGGGATCATCGTCCAGAAACGGGGATCTAGGACGTGCGTTGCCAACTGAGCACTATGGCTCACATTGACACCCCGCTTTCGCCCTTGCCTACAATGAATTGATGGAGTTGCGCCGCGTCGCTGCTGTTGTCGCGCTCTCGTGCTCGGTCCTGGTGCTCACCTCGTGCCTGGCGCGGCGCCGTGTCATTACGCGCAACAAATCCGCTCCCGCGCAGTCGCTCCTCACCGCCGACAAGCACGATCTGCTGACGCTGATCGAAAAGCAATATCAGGCCATCAATACACTCAACGCCACCATCGACATGGTTCCTGCGGTCGGCAGCGTCATCAAGGGCAAGATCACCGAGTACAAAGACGTCCTCGGTTACATTCTGTTTAAGAAGCCCGATGAAATGCGCCTGATCGGCCTCTATCCGGTGGTCCGGAACAAAGCCTTCGACATGGTTTCCCGGGGCGCCGATTTCCGCTTGTTCGTGCCTTCAAAGAATCAGTTCATCGTGGGGCGCAACGAGCCCTTCGATGTGCCTTCGCCCAATAAACTCGAGAACATGCGGCCCAGCATTTTTCTCGATACCCTGCTGGTCCGGCCCCCCGAGCCTCATCAGCACACCGCATCCGTAGATTTCACCGACGAGGATAATGCGGCCTACATCCTGCACATTCTCGACACCGTCCCGGACGGCGAATCGTACATCGCGCGCGACGTCTGGTTCGACCGCCTCACGCTGCACATCGTGCGCCAGATGATTTTCGATCCCAAGGGTGAAATCCTCAGCGATGCGCGCTATAGCGATTGGAAACTTTACGACGGCGTGCCCTTCCCGAAGGTCATCGATATCAACCGCCCTAAAGACGGTTACGGCGTGGTCTTCACGCTGGTCAAGGCCGACATTAACGCGCCCATCAGCGACGAGAAATTTGCTTTGGAGCAGCCGGAGGGGTCGGTGCTGCAAGTCCTCGGTGCCAAGCCGAGTCCGCGGTCCAACGGGCCCTCCACGAGCGATTCCTCGGCTTCCCGAAAGAAGACCACCCATTGACCTTCAAGCTGATTCTGGAAAATCTGCGCTACCGCCCGCTGCGGACGATGCTCAGCGTTCTGCTGATCGCCATTCCGGTCACGCTGATCCTGACGCTGGTGGGGCTAAGCCAGGGCATGCTCGAGGAATCCGCCAAGCGCACGCGCGGTGTGGGCGCCGATATTGTGTTAAAGCCGCCCAATACTTCGGTGATGAGCTTCAGCGCCGCCAACATACCACAAAATCTTGTGAAGCGGCTCGAGCAGGAGCCGCACGTTGCGGTGGCTGTCGGAACGGCGGTGGCGCTGGTCTCCGGCATCACCACCGTCAACGGCGTCGACCTGGACGCATTCTCCAAACTGAGTGGCGGATTCCACTTCATTGAAGGCGGCCCGTACAAAGAGCCGAACGATATCCTGATCGACGACTACTACGCCAAACAGAAAAAGGTGCACGCCGGAGACTACATCGTCGTGCTCAATAAGAAGTGGCGCGTAGCCGGGATCTTCGAATCGGGGAAGCTGTCGCATATAGTCCTGCCTCTCGAGGTAGTCCAGGACCTGCAAGGCAACCACGGAAAAGTGAGCCAGGTCTATTTGAAGCTGGACGATCCCGCCAACACCGACGGCGTGATTGCTTCGCTGAACAAATTGCTCCCCGGATACCAGATCTATTCCATGCAGGACATCCTGACGCAGATCTCGGTCGAGAATGTCCCGGGCCTCAGGGAGTTCATCAATGTGATGATGGGAATCGCGGTCGTTATCGGCTTCGCTGTCGTGTGCCTCTCGATGTATATGGCGGTATTGCAGCGTACGCGCGAGATCGGCATTCTAAAATCACTCGGCGCTTCCCGCGGATACGTGCTCCAGTTGATTGTTGCCGAAGCCTTCGTGATGGGCCTGTGCGGCACTGTAGCCGGCATTCTTCTCAGCTTTGTGGCCCGCTGGTTGATCCTGACACTGGTTCCGGCTTCGCTGCAGCAGGCCATCGTGTACGGCTGGTGGCCCCGCGCCGCCTTGATCGCGCTCTTTGCCTCGCTATTGGGCGCGCTCTATCCGGGTTTCCGCGCCGCGAGGCAGGACCCCATCGAAGCGCTGGCGTATGAGTGAAGCGCCCATCATCGAAATCCGCGGCCTGCGCAAGCTTTATCGCGTGGGCAAGGTGGATGTGGAAGCGCTGCGCGGCGTGGACCTTAACGTCGGCCGCGGCGAATTCCTCGCTATCGTCGGCCCTTCCGGCTCCGGCAAGTCCACGCTATTTCACATTGTGGGTGGCCTGACCCCGGCCACCTCAGGCGTGGTGCGCATCTCCGGCCAGGATGTCGGCGCGTTGTCCGATGCCGGGCGCACGCAGCTGCGCAAGACCACTGTCAGCTTCGTGTTTCAGAAATTCAATCTGCTGCCCAATTTGACGGCGGGGGACAACATCGCGCTGGCCCGGTTTTTATCCGGAAAGAATCATGCCCAGGACCCTGACGAACCCGCGCGGTTTCAGGAAGTGCTCAAACTGCTCGGCATCGCCCACCGGCTCGACCACCGGCCGAGCGAGCTCTCCGGCGGCGAGCAGCAGCGCGTGGCCATCGCCCGCGCCATCGTCAACCACCCCGCCATCCTCCTGGCCGACGAGCCCACCGGCAATCTCGATTCCGTCAATTCGCGCGCCGTGCTCGAAATTCTGGGCGGTCTGAACGAGCGGCTGGGCCAGACGGTCCTCATGATCACGCACAATCCCGATGCCGCGGCGTTTGCGCACCGCATCGTGCATATGCGGGACGGCCAGATTGTGCCCGAGCCGCCAGCGTAACATCGGCGGAACCCGAGTGGGAGCACTGGCATGGATTTATCGCGTGAAACCGCTGGTCATGCCTTCGCTCATTGCGACGCGCCGGCCTTCTTCAGCAGTTGCGCGATCGCAGTGTCGCCCTTCTTCATGGCCAAGGCCAGCGCCGTGCGGCCTTCATTATCTGTGGCGTTGACGTCCGCTCCGGCGCGCGTCAGCGCCTGCACCACCGGGGTCCTTTCCGTCGACGCCAGAACCGCGTTGATCAGGACCGAGCGGCCCGCCGCATCGCGCGCGTTCACATCCGCGCCGGCATCGAGTAACAGCGCGGCCGCCGCCGGATCGTTGAGCACCACCGCAAACATGAGCGGCGTTTGCTCGAAACGGTTGCGCGCATTGGGATCAGCGCCCTTGGCAAGGAGCTGGCGCATCATGATGAGATCGCCGTACTGGGCGGCGTGCATGAGCGACGTGCGCCCTTCGCTGTCGCGCGCATTGGCGTCCGCGCCTTGTTCGAGCAGCAGCTCGAGCGCCGCCGGACGGCGCGCCCAGACGGCCGCTTCAAGCGCCGTCCAGCCCAGGCTGTCGGCAGCGTTGGTGTCGGCGCCCGCCGATAGCAGCTCTTTTACGGCGTCGGCGCGGCCCATATACGAGGCCCACATAAGTGCCGTCTTGCCGTCTTTGTCGCCGCCGTTCAGGGCAGCGCCTTTTCCCAGTGCCAGTTGGATCGCCGCGATATTTCCCGCTTTGGCCGCGCTCATCAGTGCCGATTGCTCCGGCGTGAACAGCGCCGGTTCCGCCAGCGGGTGTGGAATGGCTTGCGGCGCGCGCGCCTGGGACCGGGAAGCCGGAGCTGCAGCCGAGGTCGTGAGCACCGCAGGCAATGACCCGACCGTAGTCTCGGGTTTCGGCGGCTCGTCGCGCGTCAAGTAGCCGCAGAGCACGTAGCCGGCCCGGTCGCTCATGCTGCACCAGTCGCCCTCTCCCGTCGCCACCGTATACGCGATGCTCACGATTTCCCCTTTGGTGAGCTTTTTCACCACCGCGCTCGATTGAGCAGTCTCGGCGAAAATCGGAACCGCCTCGGCGTTCACGGTGGCTCGATATGTGTCGGATGCAGCCGCGCCAGCGGACACAGCCAGTACTTCAAGAACCACGGAACGACAAAACTTTGGAACGCGCATTTACTCTGGATCGTAGCCCGGATTCCCTCTGCAAGGGCAGATGGCGGAAGTTAGTGCACATTTGTTAACCATTGAGGTCTACCATCGCTTCGCCCGCCAAGGGTAAACTGGGTGCCACGGTGCCGTCGACCAGTCGAAGACACAGATATTCCATGCAACGGAGGTCGATCATTCGCCATCTTTATGGGTGCGGGTTCCACCGTGGCCTCAGGTGCCGGCGACATCGAAAAAGGCACCTATGCTTAAGAATTCGCAGTAAAGCCGGGGCGGCCGCATGAGAAGTTCCTGGCTCGAAGTTAAAGTAAAGGCTGAGATTTAATAGTTACGCTCGGCACTGGATTGATGATGAGAAACGAATTCTCACCCGCAACAGACCCCGTGGAAGTAGCCGCACCAGCTGATGAGCTGGAGCTGGATGGCGTTCTGCTCGCGCATCCCTGGCTGAAAGGCCTGGAGCGCTTCTACGTCGAATGGGAACTTGTCTGGCCGATGTAGCGCGTTAGAAGTGCCGCCGCAGCCCCGCAAAGTTCTCCAGCACTAACAAACGCCCATCCGCCTGTTGGATTTCTTCGTGCTCCAGACTCCACGTGCGCGGGTGCGGAATATAAACCGCGTTCAGCCCGGCATCGAGCGCGGGGTTGATGTCTGACTTCGGGCTGTTCCCTACCATCCAGGTCCGCCGCGCGTCGAGCTCACGCTCACGCGCCAGTGAGGAATAGGCTTCCGCGTCCTTCTCACGAACGATCGCTGTGTGGCTGAAGTAAGCGCCGAGGCCGGACCGGTCGATCTTCAGCTTCTGCTCTTCGGGGTGCCCCTTTGTAAATAGCGTCAGCTCGTGGCGGGTCGACAGATATTCGAGGGTTTGCGGTACGCCTTCAATCAACTGCATGGGGCAATGGAGAATGCGTTCGGCAAAAGACATCACCGTGGCCAGATCATCGCCACGCATCTCACGCTCCGCGAGGCGCTCATAACATTGCCCCAGGCCGCGCGCGAAATTTGCCGCGCCGTAGCCGTGAATCTTGATGTTGGCTATCTCGATTTCATCCAGCACCACACGGATCTCGGCGGCGCTCATCGAAGAATGACCGAGAAAATCCACGAACTCGTCGAAAGCGTCTTCGAAGTAGATGTTGTTTTCCCAAAGCGTATCGTCGGCGTCGATGAGCAGATGCTGCCCGCCGCTGGCCTGCGTCATGGTTTGGCCTGCGGGGCGAGCAGGAACGGGATCTCCGCGATGATATCCACCTCGACAGGCACGCCGTCGCGCTCGGCCGGCGCAAATTGCCATTTCTGCAAGGCTTCCGCCGCGCTGAGATCCAGCCGTACGTCGACGCCCTTCAACACGTGCAGCGTATGGACGCGGCCGTTGGTGCCGAGCACCCCCGCCAGTTGCACCTTGCCTTCGATGCGCTCGGCGATCGCAGCCGGGAAATACTTGGGATCGACTTTGTGGACCGGAACCGGCGGCCGCAAGCCTCGGCCACCGCGTGCTCCATCGGGCGTGCGTTCGGCAAACCACATGATCCAGCTTCCTACGTAGCTGGTGATGTTTGGCATCTGCACGGCGAGCGTGTGCACCTCTCTGCCGTTGAATTGCGGATCGGGCGGCGGGACGAGACGGATTTCGGCGGCGGGAGGATCGGGCCGATCGCCTCCTTCGGCGTTCGCCACCGCTACGCCGGCTTTCGCTGCCGCTTGGACGGCGGCCTGCATCGCCGCGGCCGACGTGGGTGCGACGCGGGCGCTCAAGAGCGGATTAACCGGCGTCGAATTCTGGCGAGCCTGCTCGCCGCCACGCACCAGAAGCCCGGGCACGGAAAGCGCCAAGCTCGAACCGGGAGATCCACCACCGGCGCCGCCATTGGCGTCAGGCCCTACGGAGAATTTCGCCTCACGCGAAGTCTCCGGTAATGGCCCGATCAATTTTCCCGCCGGATTCAATCCCACCACTGCCACATTTACATTTGCCGAAGGCATGCCCGCGGCATTGATCGATGGCGCCTCTTGCAACAGCGGGACAGCCGGCGAGTTGCCCGATCCGTTGCCGCCGCCCGGCGTGGCTGGCGGCACGAACGCACGCGGCTTGGGCTTGTTGGCTAATGGCGCAAGCGCCGCGCCGTCGATGGCTGCATTCGGCTCCCCGGCCTTGGCCAGTTGCATCGCCACCTTGGGCGCATCCGGCAGCGCCACCGGACCCGCGGACGGCCGCTCGGGCTCAGCCGGTGGCACGAAATTACGCGGCTGCGGTTTGTTCGCCAGCGGCGCCGCCATGCTCTCGGCCAGCAATGGGACGCGGCCGGAACGCAGCGTGGTCGCAAGGCCCGGAGCCTCCGGCAAAGCAGGAGCCACTTTGCGCTCGGCTGGCGGCGCTACCGGTGGCACGAAATTACGCGGCTTGGGACGGTTCTCGAGCGCGGCCACCAGATTCGCCGCCAGCGCCGGATTCTGTTTTGCCTCTGACTTCGACTGCACCTTGGGAGGCTCGGAAAGCGCAGGCGCGGGGTCCGTTGGCTTCCGTGGCTTCGCCTGGGGCGGCACAAACAGTCTTCTCGGCGGACCCGGAGGAGGTGGCTGTATCAGCGGCATGCGAAACGCCAGAATGTTGGGCGCAGCTACCTCCCGCTGCGGCTTGATCTGCGGCAATGGCCGCCAGATCATTTGTTTTCCGCGCTCGCCCTGCTTTGAGACGATGGTTTGATCCGGGCTCTTCAGCTCGGCCGCGAGCGTCCGGTCATCCGCCTTCTCCGGTGAAACTTCCGGCAGCTTCTGGCGAAAGCTGTACCAGACCAACTCGTGCTCGTGCGGCTTGATCACCTGATCGTATAGAGATCGCGGCCGCATGCGCGTCGACGGAGGGCCTGAGGCCACCAGAGCGAGCAGGCCCCCATGGACAAGAATGGAGAAAACGATTGGCAGGGGCCTGGGACCGGAGCGGGTCAGCGGCGCGGCTGTGGCAGCGCTGAACATCACCCTGACATTCCGGCAGGGGACGCGCCATGCCCGTTGAGCGGCGCCAGTTTCTTCATGCGCGAAGCCTCGCGCACCTTGGGTGTCTGCCGCGCCAGGTAATCCGTCAACTGTTTAAGGCGCTGCGCTTCCGAGCGATTTCGCAGCAGGATCGACAGGAAATCGAGATCGTGCACGGCGTGCGCCAATTGAAAACTGAGCTGTGGGTCGGTGAGCACCGGATCGTTCGCGGCCGCGACTTCACCCGCTTCCAGCAATCCGCGATATTGCATCAGAGCCTTTTCTTGTATCTCCGCCGGCGCCGGCCCGGGATCGTCATCGTCGAAGAACGCGACTTCACCGCGCAGATACGCCTTGTCTTCATTGAGGCCCACGATTTCGAAACGGCGAATCCCCCGCGTCAGAATATCCATCCGCCCATCGGGATAGGTTTGAATCACTTTCTCGACGACTACGGTGCAGCCCGCATTCACGATGCCGTCTTCTTTGGCCAGCACGATGCCGAACTCCGAGCTTCCACGGACGGCTTCGCTGACCATGTCCTTATAGCGCTCCTCGAAGATATGCAGCGGCAGAGGCGTGCGTGGAAAGACCACCACACGTAGCGGGAACAGGGGCAACAGCGTCGGCTGCATGGTACTATTATTGCGTTTCGCGCGAGTATTTTGTTTTTTGGCGCGGGCCATCAGTCCGGAACGTCACTCAACTAAATGAAAATAAAAGACAGGGTGGTTCTGATCGCGGGCGCTTCCGAGGGTATAGGCGCGGCGTGCGCGCGCGCGTTCGAAAAGCAGGGCGCGCGGCTCTCGCTGGTGGCACGAAATAGTGAAAGACTCGCCGCCGTTGGCGGGCCGGATGCCCTGCGCACCACGGGCGATATCACAAGCGGCGACATTCGTCGAAATGTAGTCGCGCGCACCATCGAGCGCTTCGGCCAGATCGACATCCTCATCAACAATGCCGGCATGGGACTCTACTCGGCGGCCGGGAGTGCCCCGATGGAGGATGTGCGCCGGCTCTTTGAGCTGAATCTGTTTGCGCCGCTCGAACTCACGCAAATGGTCATCCCGTACATGCGGGAGCGCAAACAGGGCGCCATCGTCAACGTCAGCTCCATCGCCGGCAAAGTGACGCTGCCATGGTTCACGTTATACTCCGTCTCGAAATTCGCGCTGGGTTCTCTTACCGACGGCCTGCGCATGGAACTGAAGGCCTTCGGAATTCACGCCATGACCGTGTGCCCGGGGTATGTGAAGACCGAATTTCAAGCGCACGCCCTGGGCACGCGGCCGCCCGACTCCATCATGAAAGGCCGGCGGTTTGCGATCACGCCGGAAAGGTGCGCCGCGGCGATTGTACGCGGTGTCGAGCGCGACGCCCGCACCGTCGTGGTGCCGCGCATTGGCTGGATTTTCATAGCGCTTAGTCGCCTGTTCCCGCGGTTAGTCGAATCTAAACTGGCGGCCATCAATCAGAGCCACGCCTCCGCATGATCCTCAAACTCAAACAAACGCCTGGAATATACCTGGCCGGCTTTATGGCTTCGGGCAAGACGACCATCGGCCGGATGCTTGCCGAACGGCTGGGCTGGAAGTTCATCGATCTCGACCAGGAAATCGAAGCCCAGCAGGGGATTTCTATCGCTGAGATCTTCGATCGGCATGGTGAGCCGGAGTTTCGCCGCATCGAAGCCGAAGCCCTGCGCGCGCGCATACGCACGATTCAGCGCGGGCAGCCGGCAGTGGTGGCGCTGGGCGGCGGGACGTTCGTGCAGGCGGGCAACTTCGATCTGGTGGAGAGTAACGGTATCACCGTATGGCTCGATTGCCCTCTCGAAACCGTTCGCCGCCGGGTAGCTGAACCCTCCAGCCGGCCGTTGGCGCGCGATACGCAACGCTTCGAAGAGCTGTATCATGCGCGACACGCGGCATACGCGCGCGCCGAGTATCGCGTCTCGATCGAGTCGGATGACCCCGCAGTGGTGGTGGAAGCCATCCTCAAACTCCCCGCGTTGTTATGAAAGTCGAGCGCAAGCTGCGGCAGCAGGCGCTGGCTATTTTTCGCGCCGCCCTGGCCGCTGCTGATCCCGGCGCCGCCATCCGCCGGCATGTCCGGCTCCGCGATGGCCTCCTCCTGGCCGGGAGCACGCGTTACCCGTTGCGCGCGATTCACAAAATTCACGTGGTCGGCGCGGGCAAGGCCGGGGCCGCCATGGCTCAGGCCGTCGAAAAACTCGGGGTGCCCGCGGCGCTCCGAGGAGTCTCGCTGGTCAACGTGAAATACGGCCATACCGGCAGACCCGCGCGATCCGCCGGCAGGTGGATCGAGTGTAATGAGTGCGGCCACCCCGTGCCTGATGAACGCGGCGTGCGCGGCGCGCAGCGCATCGCCGAAATCGCCGCTGGCGCGGGGAAGGACGACCTGGTGATTTGTCTGGTGTCCGGTGGCGCTTCCGCGCTGCTTCCCTTTCCCGCTACGCCCGTGACGCTGGCCGAAAAGCAGGAAGTCACCCGGCTGCTGCTCGCATCCGGCGCCGATATTCACGAGATCAACGCCGTCCGCAAGCACATCTCGGTGATCAAAGGCGGGCAACTGGCTCGCATGGCGTACCCGGCGCGGGTTCTGTCGCTGATCCTTTCGGACGTCATCGGCGACGATCTGGACGTGATCGGATCGGGTCTTACGGCACCCGACGCGTCGACGTTTGCCAGCGCCCAAGCGGTGCTCAAGAGATACAGCCTCCTCGATAGCGTGCCGCCATCTGTCGAGGAGCGGCTCGCGGCGGGCACGCGCGGCGATATTCGCGAAACTCCCAAGACTGGCGATCCGGCTTTCGCCCGCACCCAGAATCTCATCGTCGGGAGCAATCGCCTGGCCGTTGAAGCCGCCGCCGTGCACGCCCGCGAACTGGGATTCCGCACGATGATTTTGTCAACATCTGTCGAAGGAGAAACGCGTGACGTGGCACGCATGCACGCCGCCATCGCAAGCGAAATCGCGCGATACGGGCGCCCGCTCGCGCCCCCAGCCTGCGTGATCACGGGCGGAGAAACCACGGTCACGCTGCGTGGGCCGGGCCTGGGCGGGCGGAATCAGGAATTCGCACTGGCCGCGGCCATTGGCATCGCCGGCCTCGACCGTACGGTTGTCCTCAGCGCCGGCACTGACGGCACCGATGGCCCGACCGATGCTGCCGGCGCCATTGCCGACGGCCAGACTTTGGCGAGAGGCCCCGAGGCAGAAGAGCATCTCGCCGCCAACGATTCGTATCACTACTTTGAAAAGCTAGACGACCTGCTGATCACCGGGCCGACCAACACCAACGTCATGGACGTGCACATCGTGCTGGTAGGGGCGCGCGCGTGATTTCTTGTAACAGGCTGCGGAAAAAACGACTGAGCCGCCGATGAACGTGGACAAGCACTGATAAGACAAAAGCCAGGTTATCTGTTCAATCCGCGTTGATCTTCATCCGCGACCCTCGCTCTAACGCGTTTTTCCGCAGCCGGCTAAACCGGTACGTATTGCCTGAGGTACCGGTGCGCCATGCGGAAGCCCGTCTTGCAGCCCTCGGTGAAGTTGCCTTCGCCGCCCGGCGGATCGTAGAGATCGTCTTCGTGCTCCACGCTCATGGCGCCCGTGTAGCCGACCTCTTGCAGCACCGTGAAGAACGCCGGCCAGTCGATCGAGCCTAGTCCCGGCAGCCGGAACCGCCACCACTCGGCTTCGTCCACCGGATGAATGCCGCCGTGGCGCAAAATGGGCCAGCGAATTTCGGTGTCTTTCAAATGCACGTCGTAGATCTTGTCCACAAAATCGCGCGCCGTCTGGATGGGATCCATCATCTGCCAGACCAGGTGCGACGGATCGAATTGCAGGCCCACGAAGGGCGAGTTCCCAAAGGCCTTGAACAGCGCCTCGTAACCCGCGGGGCTGGTGGCTATGTTCGGGCCGCCCGGCCACGGCTCCCACAATAGCCGCACATGATATTTTTCGCAGGCCGGGAAATACTTCTCGGTGTAGACGCGCACGATTTCGTCCACCTGCTGCGCCAGGGATTTTTTTGGATCTTTGCCCGATGCCGTCCCGATGTACGGCACCCCCAGTTTGCCCGCCAGTTCGATGGATTTGACGAAATACGCGTTGTCGCGGCCGCGGTGGTCCGGATCCGCGGCAATGTGGTTCTGCGTCACCTGGAGCGCCGAAACATGCATGCCGGAGCTCTCGATCGAGCCCTTAATCTTGCCGATCTGCGCGTCGTCGAGCGCTCCCGCATCCAGCGACGAACGCGGCGAGGAGCCGAGAATCATGTTGTTGAAACCGGCCTCGTGTGCAAATGCGAGATTGGCCTCTGTGTATGGCCCGAGAATACCGAGCCGCGGCTTCCATTCGCGGGGCTCGCGTTTCTGGGCGGAGGCGGCGGCGCCCGCGGCAAGACTGCTCAAGAGGGTGCGCCGGGAAAGGGCATGCAGGTCGTTTGGCACGGATTCATTGTAATCTGCATTACCTAGGTGTGTATTTTCTTTGAACGGAGCCACCCAAATGAGGCATACTTTTCTGATGGTCTGGCCGCCCCCAAACGCGGGCAGACGAAGGAGCGCCAGACAATGTCGGCATACGCCTTCCTAGATCCGCGCTGCAAGTTCGCGCTGCCCTCGAGCTTCGATTATGCCGGCTACATCGACACGGAACGGGAATTGTGGGCTCTGTTTCCTGAGACGTACGGAAAACGAGTCAACTTCTGCCAGCTCGGGCTGACGGCGAGCTTGTACATCGAAGCGCCGGAAAACGGCTCGGAGCTCAAGCCTGGTGAAACCTATTTCCTGATGCCTTTCGCTGATCACACGATGCGCCCGTTGCGCATGCAGATGCTCCGCAAGCTGACGCTCAATGAATACCGCCTGAGCCATATCACGGCCGTGCGGCTAGGCGAGATGCTCGAAGGCGCGGGTGAAATCATGGACGAAGTGCACCTGAAGATCCTGGGCAGGGCGAGCGTCGAGGAATCGCAGTAGGGACCGGCCCGGCGCCAGGAAAAATGGCCGCGCTCCGGTCTTATTGCGGCAGCCCGATATCGAAATTCCAGTTTCCGAAAATCTGCTGCCCGCCTTGCGGTGCGGCTGTGAGCAGCGGCTCGACGCCCGCAAGAACATTGATGGCCGTCACGCTCGCAGGATCGGTGCCGTTGGTGGCTGAAAGCATGATTGCGTCGCCCAGCTTCAACTCGTCCAGTTTCAGCGGACGCATGCGCTCCAGCATGTCCTGAAAATCCGCGCCGCCCCGCCGCATGCCACCACCACCGCCTCCGCCCGCGCCTGGAAACTGCCCCCGCTCCGCCGGAGCGCCACCCGCGCCTGGCTTGGCTCCTTCAGCACGAGGCGGCCCGGGAACGCCTTCCGCGCGGCTCGCAGGACCATCCCCGGGACCCGCGCCATTTTCGCGCCGAGCCAGCATGGCGGCCATCCACGGCGGCAGCCGCCGCAAACTGGTGTCTGAACTGATCCGCACCGTAACCGGCTTGTGCTCCACCAGATCGGTGAGTTTGATCGTGCCCGCCCCGGCATCAATAGACTTGATCACGCCTGCAATATTGCGGAACGATCCCGAAACGATCTCCGCCGCCTTGATGCGCGTTCCCTCCACGTTCTTCTCACCCAGCACGCGCAACTGATCGCCGGCTTTCAAATCCACGAATGACCCCGGCCTGGCATCGCTGAAGCGCACCGAGTCCGGGGAATACCGGCGGAAGTTCACGGTTTCCGGAATTTCGACCACCACCGGCTTCGGGCCTTCGCGCGTTCGCGTCGAAATCGTAACCTCTTTCGACGCCACGTTAATCTCCGTAATCGGGCCGGCCATGCCGCGCCGCTTCCACTCTTCGCGGTCGCGCTCGTGTTTCTGGGCCAGATCGGACTTGGTCATGATAATCACCGCCACCGCGGTGATGGACTTCTGGTCCTCGGCCATGTGGCCCCGAACGAACGCGCGGTCGCCCACGGCGACGTCCGGGAGCGCAATCTTCGCGGCTTTTTTCAGATCTTTTTCGCCGGGAGGCACGCGCATATACGCTGTATTGTCGTCGACCGTCGCCGCGAGCGCGGCGCCCGCATCGGATTTCAAGCTGATGCGCTTGGCTCCAGCGTCAATCGCCGTGATTTCGCCGATCAAGCGGTCGAGCTTCGCCGCCGGAGCCTGCGCCTGCGCTACCCAGGCACACAGATTCGCGGCCACCAGCGTCGCCGTCACGAGATCACGCCATCGAACGTATTGCAACGATCGCATCCGATCAGTGGACGTGCCGAACAGCCCCATTGGTTACTATTGAAGCACGATCAGCCGCGGCTCATCGTTCCAGTTGCCGGTCGCGCGCCGCCATATCGCGCGCCACGGTCTGCGATCCCGCATACAGCACCACCGCGAGACCCACCGACAGCACCGGGATCACGAACATTGCCTGCTGCAGTCCGATAGCCCGGGCCGCTTCGGTGATCACGCTCGACCCGGCCAGGGCTGCCGCGCGCCGGGCCATCATGTCGCTCAACCGCCCGGTGAATAAGGGCCCGAACGAAGCCCCGCACAGATACATAGCCATGAAATAGATCGACATGGCGGTGCCCCGCAGCGCGGGCGCCACGATATCCTGCAGCGCCGAGTACACTGTGCCGTAATACGTGTTCAGCAGTCCGTACGCGGCGCACATCAGGACAATAGTCGCGCCCCATGAACCCGCCGGCTGCATCACCGACCAGAGCGCGAGCGGCGCCGCCGCCAGCGCCATCGCCGCAGCCGAAAGCATCCGCCCGTTCCGCCGCTTGCGGATGGCGTAGTCGCCAATCCAGCCGCCCGCGAGCACCGCGAAAACGCCCGCCGCCGCGTGCCCCACCCCCAGCCAGAAGGCCGATCGCGCGATCGACAGGCCGTGCACTCGCGTTACAAAGGCCGGCAGAAACGTACCCAGCGCATAGAGGTTGAAGTTGATCAGGGCGCCCGAGGCCGTGATCCACCACAGCGTCGGGATGCGCACCAGCGACCAGGCCGAAACGTGGTGGCCGGCGGAAACGTGGCTTTCGGAGCCCCCCCGCCGCGGCTCCCGCAGCGTGATCAGCGCCGGTATGAGGATCACCGCCGGCAGCGCCGCCAGCACCAGCGCCGCGCGCCAGCCAAAAGCCTGCGCCACCGGCCCGCTGACTATGTAACTGAGCGCGGTCCCCAGCGGCACCGCCAGCATGAAAAACGCCAGCGCCCGCGAGCGCTTGTGCGGCGGGAAGAGATCGCCGATCCAACTGGTGCCGGCCGGCGCGCAGGCCGCCTCGCCCACGCCCACGCCCAGCCGCGTGACCACCAGCATGCCGAAACTCGTCACCAGCGCCGCTCCCGCCGTCAGCGTGCTCCACACCAGCATCCCCAGCGCCAGCAATTTTTTGCGGCTCCAGGAATCCGCCAGACGCCCGAACGGCACGCCCACCACCGCGTAAAGGATAGTGAACATCGTGGTCAGCAATCCCAGTTGCGTATCCGTGAGGTGAAATTCCTTGCGGATGGGCTCGGCGAGCGGGCCGAGCGTTTGCCGGTCGTAAAAATTCAGCAGATTGATGGCGAAGAGGACGGCCAGCGAATAGCCGGCTCGTAAATGACGGCTTTCCGGTTCGCGAACGGGCGGCGGAATGGTTGTGCTGCGCTCGGGAGCCCCTGCGGGTTGCATGCGGTCTTCAAGTGTAGCGCAGCGGCCGTGTGGCTCTGTGTCCGCGATGCGTGACTTTACCCGATACTCGGCACCGTCCACCCGTGTTGACTTTGAGCGCCCGGTAAGTGCCTTCCTCCAGCCCGTTGAGGGAGTAGAATCATAGAAGCATGGCAAAGGAATACATCGAACAGCGGGACGGCAACTATTATGTTGCCGCGACACGGATCTCCCTGGATTCGATCGTCCATGCGTTCCGCCGCGGCGAGTCTCCCGAGACTATCTGCCAGAATTTCGAGCTTCTTCGCCTGGAAGAAGTCTACGGCGCCATCGCGTATTACCTCGCAAACCAGGCTGACATTGATGCCTATCTGATCAACCAAGGCGAGAAGTGGTCCGAAGGAAAACGCAACGCCGAACCATTGCCAGCTGATCTGCGCGATCGACTCATGCACGCTCGGGAAGAAACGCCCTCGACCCGCCTCTCGTGAAAGTTCGATTTCTCGCGGATGCCGATCTCAACAGGGTTATCGTGAGTGGCGTCTTACGCCGGGAGCCTTCTCTGGATTTCCTGACCGCTCAGGCGGCTGGATTGCGCGGCATGAATGATCCCGAGATCGTGGCGTTGGCAGCGCAACAGCAGCGGGTGCTCGTCTCGCACGACGTCGGCACGATGCCGGCTCACCTCCGCGCATTCAGAAACGCCGGTAAGCACTGTTCGGGGTATTCCTCATTCCGCAGAGTCTCGATGTCGCGACAGCAATTGACGAACTCCTGTTCATGTGGCTGGCATCGGAAGGATCTGAGTGGGAAGACCGCTGGTGTGGCTGCCACTGTGAGCTTAATTTCGCCGCGTCCCGCCGCTACGGAAGCATCGGCCGGTCCGCAGCATCGCCCCGTACACCGCCCACTCAACTTTTCTTCACCGTCACCGCGCCGCGATCTGTCGTGATCGTGATGACCGGTCCGTCGCCCGTCTTGCCCTTGAGCGTTCCGCCCTGGCCCTCAGTCGCCGTCTGAATGGCCGCGCCGTATTCGTTATGCGCTTCGCCGCGCGTGGTCGTGGCTTTCAATTCGAACTTGGCGGATTCGGCGAGCTCAATATCGATATTTCCCGAGCGGCTGCGCGCATCGATCTTCGGCACCGGCAGCTTGCCGGGCTTCAGGTCAATATCGCCGCGCTCGGTCTCGAGTTCCAGCGATTGCGTGAAATCTTCCAGGTGAATATCTTTGGACCGGGTCACGAGGCGCACCGGTCCGATCAGGTTCGTCCCGGTAAAGTCGCCCAGGTCCATAGTGATGGTTCCGGGCACCTTTTCGACGCGCAGATCGGTGTTGCGCGATTCCAGGTGCAGCGGCTTGGCCAGGTTCTTGAATTGCAGCGTTCCGGAGAACGAGCCGTTGACCGTCACCTGCCCGGCAATGTTCTCGAGCTCGACATCCGAGCCGCGCCCCTCGATGTTCACGTCTCCCTTGACGTCGACCGCGCGCACCATGTCGCTGCGTTGCAAGTCCACTTTGGCGCTGCCGCCGATGTTAGTCAGGCGCACGCCCGCGTTGCCGCTCGAAATATCGACGCTGCCCGCCAGGTCGTTGACGTCGTAATCGCCATAACTGCCCCGGCCTTCGATGCTTGCACTGCGCGGCAGCGTCACTTCCAGATCGCTGGAAATGCGCCGCGCGTGCGAGGCCTTCTCCTGATTCGTACGCACCACGATGCGGTCGCCATCCACCGCAATCTCGAGCGGCGTTTGACCGTCGGCCTGGTCGGCGTCCTGTTTGTTGAAGGCCCGCACCATTTTGTGTTCGTCGACTTTGATGACCGGCTCGTCCGACCCGCTGACGCGCACGTTACCGCGCAGGTTTTCAAACACCACGTGCACTTTGCCTTTCACCGGCTTCTCGCCGCTGGTGCGGTAATCGTACTGCTCGCCGAACATCTCGAGGCCCGTGTTTCCGAATGGGGGGAAGTGCACGCCATGCCGGTCGGCCGCATACATGCCCGAGCCAACCACGCACAGCAGAATGATCAGCGCCACTTCGCCGCCCGATAGGCCACCCGATGGCAGAGGCTTCGATCGCGCCGCCTCGATTGCGACTTCGATCAGGCGCAGCACGCCCCAGGCGATCAGAATGAAGGGCCAATAAATCGAGATCCACTGGAACAGCGGAACCTCCTGCCACAGATTGCGCGTCAGGAACATCACGCCGAGCAGGATCAGAATGAGCGGCCCGGTAATTGACCGGCGTCTCACGCCACACCTCCAGCCGGCGGGCCGGAGCGCGTGGTGCGGCCGGCCAGGGTCAGCAGGCCGACGACGATGAGAATCACCGGCCACGTCTGTTGAAACCCGTAAGGCGTCATGTGATCGAGCGCGAACAGCGTCCCGATGGTGATCAGGATAATGGGACCACGGACAGCGCGAATCAGTTCGTTACCGCTGATCATGTTGCACCTCCTTGGGCGGGTTTCCCGTGCTATCCGCCTGCGCGGCGCCACTGAGCCGGGTGTACAGCAGGTAAACGCCCAGCAGGATCAGCAGCATCGGCCAGTATTTCAGAATTCTTTCCAGCGGAATGATGTCGGTGGTGTTCAGCAGCAGCAGCACGCCCACCAGAATCAGCACCACCGCGCCCGCCGGAAAGCGCGAGCCCCGCGTGTGCAAGTCGATCAGGCTCGAGAACTCGTCCACCGGCTGGCCGGCGCGCCGTTTGACCGCCGTGTGATGCGCTTCGATGGCCATGTAGAAAACCCAAACCGCGATCAGGATGCCAAACAGCGGCTCGAGGCCCCGGGCTGAGCCGGAGCTGATGATACTGATCAGGAGTCCGAAAATAATCGCGTGGACCAGGCCTTTGGCGTACTGGCCGTTGTAAATGGCGCCTACGCCCGGAACGATCAACCCCAGGCCGAATGCCAGACCTGGAGAGACGCTGGGGTCGGCGACGGGTGGCCCGGAATACACGGGCGTGGCCGGAGTCGCGGCGGAGCGCGCTGCGCTCGCGGTTTCGGCGGGCACGTGCTCGTCGCAATAGACAGTGCCTTGGGCCGACCTTTTGCATGCTTCGCAAAGCGGCTTGCCGCAACTGCGACAGAATGCCGCCGCGGGTACCTCTGGATGATTGAGACAGTTCATAAAAATCCCCTATTTCGAAGGTGTTGCTCCTGCGCCCGGTTGGCCCGGGTCTGTTTGTCCAGCCGTGCCGTGCACGGGTAGGCGCCTCTCGTCGGTATTTTCGGCGGGTGCCGCGGCCGCATCCTGATCCTGCTGGTCACGCCACTCCCGCAAGCGGGACTGGATCTGATAAACGAACCTCAAATTCTCGTAGAACTTCACCGAGCGCTCCCAGCCGCGGTGCGCGCGGTCATCGAGACCAGCCAACACGCGCGACGGATTGAGATCGGCCGGGCTCAACTGGCGCCCCGGAATCCCCGCGCAGCGCGCCATCATGCCGAAGAAAAGAATGGTCAGCGACAGTCCCATCACCATGCGCGGCTGCAGCATGGGCTGAACCAGATTGCGAAACCAGCCCCGGATCCCGTGGCGCACCGAAACCCGCGCTTCCCGCATTCCGGGGATGGCGAACATGCGCGTGACCAGCTGCGGCGGCGGCTCCACGTCGGCCACACGTTCGATGAAGGCCATGGCCGCGCCAGCGTCCCGGGCCATCTCCGCGCACGCCGCGCACTCGGACAGGTGGCGCTCGACTTCGGCCTTCTCGGCCGCCGCCAAGGTTCCGTCCAGGTAATCGCAGAGGGCGATCTCTAATTGGGCGCAGGTCATATCGCAGCCCTCTGTTTGCGAAGCAACCGTCCCAGCTCGGCCCGGCCGCGATTCAACCGCGATTTCACAGTGCCTTCCGGGATCTTCAGCACGTTGGCAATTTCACGATACTCCATCTCCTGCAAATCACGCAGGATCACCGTTTCGCGCAATTCCGGCGATAATTTCGCCAGCGCGCCCTGCAGAACTTCACCGGCTTCCCGTCCCGCCAGCAACCGGTCCGCTGGCACCGCAGTACTCGTTCCACGGGCTCTTTCTTCGAGCGTGGCGAGCTGATCTTCGATCGGATCGGTGAGCCGCTCCTGCCGGGTACGGCGGTAATGATCGATCAGCAGGTTACGGCTGAGCCGCGTCAGCCAGGTGACGAATGAGCCTTCCGCCGAGCGGTAGCTCTTGAGCGACCGGAACACGCGCAAAAAAATATCTTGCGTTAGGTCCTGCGCCTCGGCTTCGCTTCCAGTGAAGCGGTAGCACAGCCCGTAGACTCTGCGCGTGTGCAGCCGGACGAGTTCCTCCCAACCGGTCGCGTCACCGCTCAGGCACCGTTCGACAAGCGTGAAGTCGAGATCCAACCTGGGTTTTCCGCAGCCGCGGTCCGTGAGTACGCCGCGCCCCACGCTACCCGGATAAGATACCCCAGGCGCCGGAAACACAGCAGTCATGGCAGCGGTTGCCATAGTTTACCTCGGAATGCTCTTTCTTCCCCTTTTGGACCCCTTTTAGATCGCCGCATGAACTGGCCAGCGCTTTTGGGCTTCCAAACACAAGTTACGAGGATCTATGATGATAGGTTCATTTTTCCGTTCCGGTGCAGACGTATCCGTGGCCCCGGAGGAAGGTGGTTTCATCAAGAAAAGTCGATGGAAGTGGCTGACACTCGGGGCCCTTTTGGTCTTGCCCGCGCTGTATCTCCTGCGCTCCGAGCTTCGCAAGAGCGGCTTTCGCTGGCCGGTCTTTGTAGCGACGCTGACCCAGCTCGACTGGGGTTGGCTTCTCGCCGCCATAGGATTCGCCCTCGTGACCTATTACGTGCGGGCGCTACGGTGGGCGGTGCTGCTGAAACCCGTCCAGCCGCATCCAAACATGAGGAGACTCATTTCAGCCACGGTCATCGGCTTCACAGCAATCACCCTGCTCGGCCGGCCGGGGGAGTTTGTCAGGCCGTATCTCATAGCCATCCAGGAGCGCGTGCCTTTCTCGTCCCAGATTTCTGCGTGGGTTCTCGAGCGCATTTACGATCTCCTGATCGCCCTGGCGATCTTCGGGTTTGCGCTCAGCCATGTACGCAACCTGGGCGATCCCGGGCCAACGCTCAGCTGGGTGCTCGAAATCGGCGGCTGGCTGCTCTGGATACTGGCTGCCGGATGCCTGCTCCTGCTGATTCTGGTGCGGCGCTATTCGGATGCCATGCGCCGGCGCCTGATGGAGGCTCTGAGCTTCCTTTCCGAGCACCGGCTGGACCGGGCAGGCCGCTTCCTGGAGGCTTTGTTCCAGGGGGCTGAATCGACTCGCAGCGCGAAATCTGTGTTTCTGTTGGTCGCGTACACCATCATGGAGTGGACGCTAATCATTCTCTGTTTTTTCTGCATCATGCGGGCTTATGGAATCGATATTCAGCTTTCGGTCGCAGATGTGTTGATTTTTATGGGGTTTGTCTCGTTCGGAGCCATTGTGCAGATCCCCGGAATCGGCGGCGGCGTACAGGTGGTGGCGGTGGTGGTTCTTACGAAAATCTTCGGATTCACAGTCGAGCTGGCCACCAGCGTGGCGGTTTTGCTCTGGCTGGTGACTTTTGTTGCCATTGTCCCGTTCGGCCTGGTGGCGGCTTTGCATGCGGGCCTGAGCTGGCGGAAGCTGCGCGACCTTGAACGGGAGGCGGCGGCGCCATGAACTGTCCTTTTTGCGGCCATTTACACGACAAAGTGGTGGATTCCCGGGAGAGCAAGGAGGGTGACGCCATCCGCCGGCGCCGGCAGTGCCTGGGCTGCGAGCGGCGGTTTACCACGTACGAACGGATCGACGAAGTCCCGTACATGGTGGTCAAAAAGGACGGCCGGCGGGAGAAATTCGACCGCCAGAAAGTCCTCGCCGGCCTGTTGAAAGCCTGCGAAAAACGGCCGGTCAGCATGTCGCGGCTCTCTGAACTGGTTAACCGGGTGGAGTCTAAAGTGATTGATTCAGCGGACCGTGAGATCCCCACGACCGAGATCGGGGAGGTGTTAATGGACGGCCTGAGGGAACTAGATAAAATCGCCTACGTGCGGTTTGCGTCGGTGTACCGGGATTTCCAGGATGAAGAGGCTTTCTTCAATGAATTGAAGAACTTAATGCGACAGAAGGGCTCTTAGCACGAACTTTTACGAATTGGTTAAAGTCCGGACACACCACGCATGTGGTGGGCGCTAGTTCCTTGTAACTTAAATACTTCTGAAACATCAATAACTATAGGACTTAACTTTGGGAAGGTTACGTGTTATCATCATTCGACCAGGCGATGCCTGGATGGCTCCGCACGATTGTCATCGGGTTGGACGTTAAGGCTGGAAACCGGCATCACTTATCAAATCTGTACCCCACAGGAAAACACGTTTTTGAGTGGCCTTCGTCTGCGGGGGAGGTGAGTCTTAGTGGACCATTTTGACGATCATTTTCTGAGTGACGCCCCCATTGGGATCAATTTCGACGAGGAACCCAAGTTCTTCGATCCGGAAGCGGCCCAGGAGGACTTCCTACACCCACAGCCGGTCGTAGAAGAATCCATCTACACCGACGATCCGGTACGCGTGTATCTGCGCGAAATGGGTGCGGTGCCGTTGCTCACGCGCGAAGGCGAAGTGGATCTGGCGCGGCGCATGGAGCGCGGCAAACTGCGCATGCAGAAGGCCATCAGCCGGTCGGCGCTGGTGCAACTGGTGGTGCTCGAATCGGCGGAGCAGCTGAAAAAAGGGACCGAGGAGCTCGACAACTTGGTCGATCTGGGCGACCTGGAAGAGGGCACGCTGGCCGACACCAAGCGGCGCGGGGAGCTGAAGCAGCTTTTCGCCGACGTGGTGGTGCTGCACAAGAAGCGGCAGCAAATGGAAGAAAAAGTGGAAGCCACGGCGCTCAGTAACAAGCGCGTGCGGCGGCGGCTGTGCTCCAAGCTGAACCGCGCCAAAGTCGAGACCTCGCTGGCCATCCGCCGTGTGCCGTTCCTGCTGCCGAAGTGGAAAGAGTTTTCGAAAGAGATCGAGCGGGCGGTTGAAGAGCTGACGCATCTCGAGCGCGAGTTGCAAAAGATCGAGAATCGCGCCGGCGTGAACGCGCAGAACCGCGCACGGGAGCTGAAGCGGGAAATCCGCAAGCGTGAAGCTACGGCGGGGGCACCGCTGGCCGACCTGAAACACACGCTCAACGTGATTCGCCACGGCGAGCAGGAAGCCGAACGGGCCAAGAAAGATTTGGTGGAAGCCAACCTGCGCCTGGTGGTCTCGGTGGCCAAGAAGTACGTCAACCGTGGCCTGCATTTGCTCGACCTGATCCAGGAGGGCAACATCGGACTGATGCGCGCCGCCGATAAGTTCGAATACCGGCGCGGCTACAAGTTTTCGACCTACGCCACGTGGTGGATCCGGCAAGCGATCACGCGCGCCATTGCCGACCAGTCGCGCACCATCCGCATCCCTGTGCACATGAACGAGAGCATGAACAAGTTCCTGCGCGCGTCGCGGGAACTCGAAAAAGAGCTGGGCCGCACGCCCACCAACGACGAGATTGGCCGCCGCATGGACATTCCGGTGGAGAAGGTGCAGAAGCTCAAAACCATCTCCCGCGATCCGGTGTCGCTCGAAACGCCGGTGGGCCGCGACGGCGAATCCGCCCTGGGCGATCTGATCGAAGACCGCTGGGTGGGGTCGCCCGTGGATGCCGTGATCGAAGGCAACGTCCGCGACGAAACCGCCGGCATTCTGAAGACGCTTTCTCCCAAAGAGGAGAAAGTGATCCGGCTGCGGTTCGGCATCGGCTGCGAGCGCGAGCACACGCTCGAAGAGATCGGCCAGGAATTCGATGTCACGCGCGAGCGCATCCGGCAGATTGAAGCTAAGGCACTCAGGCAGCTTCGCGCTCCCGAGCGTGCGCGCCGGCTGCGGGCGCTGATGGCGGCGCGGTAAGATCCCACCACAATCTAGAACCGCAGGCGATGGAAACGTGGCCTGCGGTTTTTTCCAATTTATTGTTGTCTACACGATGCGGCAGGCAGGGCGTGAGAAATGGCGCCGTTCTTTGCGCCTCTCACGTTGCTGCGTTTGCAGCTAGTCGCACCAATGTGGTGCATAATGGTGTCATGAGGACGGGAAAGAAGGCCGTGCGGCAAAGCGTCAGCTTGCCATCGAACGTCGCCGCGCAAGTTCGCAGCCTGGCGAAGACCCGCAGGGTGAGCGCCAACAGGATGCTGGTTGAACTGATCGAGAACGGCATGGAGGCTGAGAAGCGCAAGCCGCGGGAGTTCTTCGACCTTGCTGAACGTTTCCGGAGCGCAACCGATCCGGAGGAAGCCAAGCGACTGGGCGATCAGATGGGACGGATGGTCTTCGGCGGCTAATGCCGAAGATCGAGCGTTGGGACAAGCTGCCTGCCGTCGTCCGGCAGCACTTGACCAACCGTATGCGCGAGCGCGCCATCAGCATTACCGATCTTAATCAGCTTCGTCTATGGATCGAATCGGAGCCGGAAGTCCCGTAAAGCGACTGGTATAAAGATTTTGGTTCGTTCAAGATCTGCGGCCGCGAATCGCTTCCAAAGACGTTCCTGCTTCGCGGACAAGCAGCCAAGGGAGATGCCGTCTGACGCCGGCGATTGCGACAAGTGCGGATGGCGCCTTTCGGTTGACTCCGGAAAGCGGCTCGGCGACACCCCGTATTAACTGATGCGCGAGTAACGCCGCAGCATAGATCGGTGCACTCCAGACTCCGGGATGCTCAGCCACCAGCGGCTTTTCTTTTTCGCTCCAAGCCTTCCTTCCTCCTCCGATTTCCGCTAGCATAGATCGATTGCCCGATAGGGGGACCTATGAGAATATGCGCCGTTTTGCTGTTACTCGAAATTACCGGGCTGGCTGCCGGAGCTTCGAGCGACGACTACTACAAGGCCATCCGCTCGAATGATCTCGCGCAACTGAAAAGTCTGATTTCCGCGGGTGACGTGAATGTGAAAGACCGCCGCGGAGCGACGCCGCTGATGTATGCGGCTTCGGTTGGCAGCGTCGACGCCGTGAAATTGCTGCTGGCCGCCGGGGCGGACGCCAAGGTCAAGAATTCATTCGATGCCACGGCCCTGATGTGGGGCATCACCAACCTGGAGAAAGTACGGCTGCTGGTG
>Ga0310810_10000270_pt1 | contig 53706 bp, 50 predicted proteins | sample NCmetagenome_FD_207641 | JGI IMG/M metagenome (GOLD analysis project Ga0310810, IMG submission 207641) | Soil microbial communities from experimental microcosm in Duke University, North Carolina, United States - NC | ecosystem: Engineered > Artificial ecosystem > Soil microcosm > Unclassified ...
GACAGGCCGAAGGCCGTGCACCCAACCCGATGTCGCGAATTATAGGCACCGGCCTCCTCGAATCGCAACGCCGGCGCGAAAAACGGTGGACATCGCTCGAGCCACGATCGCGAATACGGTCAAAAACTCGCGATTGGCCGTGGTACGTGGCTTGCTCCCGCCAGCTAAGCTCTTGATCGGTAAACTACTTGCGCCGCGCGAGAGCGAGTGACTATAGTGAGGCCACCTCCAATGCGCACCGCTGCTATACCGCTAGTGCTCTTCCTTCTCACGCTCGTCAGCGTTCCCCTTCAGGCAGACGCGCGGTCGGATGCGAAGAAGCAGGTGGAGTTCGGTATATCAGTGGCGCAACGCGGGCTCTGGCGCGAAGCGATCTACCGCTGGGAAAAGGCGACACAGATCGATCCGAGCTACGCTCCCGCTCACAACAATCTGGCTATTGCCTACGAACATGAAGGCGATCTCGCGAAGGCACGCGCGGCGTACGAACGGGCGCTCGAGCTCGAGCCCGGTAACGCCCTGATCAAGCAGAACTACGAGCTGTTCAGAGAAATCAATGATCGCACGACCCGTCAAGGCGCTCAGTAGTCTCGGAGTCGTTCTGCTGGCCGCGGCCTGTACGAACTCCTTTGAGATCCCGATCGAAACGCCCATCCGGCCCAAGCTGGATGTTGCGGCATTTCAGCGCGTGCTCGTTGCCGGGTTCATCGCCGGTGGCACCGAGGACGTCGACGGAAACCTTGAAACCACGCGCCTGCTGCGTAGCCAGTTGCGTACGAAATCTCAGCTCCGCGTGATCGATTCTGATGTTCTGCCGCTCGTCGACGTTGCCGCCGAGGGACGCGATTCTGGTGGAGCGGCCACAACCCCGCCGCCGATCAAGGAAGAGAAGGACCTCGAGGCGTACGAACACGTGTTCGCAAACGTGGAGTACTGGAAGAAGATCGGCGAGGAGTATCAGCAGCCGCTGATCGTGACGGGTACGGTGATGTTCACGCCGCTGCAACGCAACAGCATCGTGCAGCGTGAGCAGGAAGTGTACGACTCGTTCGGCCGCCGGCGCGTCGTGCCCGTCCGCACGTACATGGAGCGCAAGGGCTTCAGCCTCGACGGCCGTTTCATCTTCATCGATGGCCGCAGCGGCGCAACCCTGCACTCGGAAAGCTTCGGCGAGCAGATCCTGTACAACGCCAACCAGACCACGCCGGCGTTGTCGTCGTATTTCGAGTTGATGGATCGGCTCATTCCGACCTTCCTCAGCACGCTGAGCAGCCAGAAGATCAAGGGCACCAGGATTTTGCTGCAGTAGAGTCAACGCCCAACTGCCGACGCCCAACTCCCAAATGCGCTTTCGTTTTGGGAATTGGGCGTTGGGTCCTTGGGAGATTGACCGGAACTTGCCCGTCTCAGGGCCGATCTGATAACCTCAATAGGTTGTGCAGATGGAGGAAATGCCCGTGTACGCGATCGTTCAAACCCGTGGTCGACAAGTAAAAGTCACGCCAGGCGCGATCATCGAGGTCGATGGCGCGGCGGCGGAGGCGGGGTCCCCGTTCACCTTTGAACAGGTCCTGCTCGTCGAAAAAGACGCGGGCGACATCGTTGCCGGCGCTCCCTTCGTAGCCGGAGCCAAGGTCGTCGGCGTCGTGGCCGGCGAGTCGCGCGGCCGCAAGATTCGCGTCTTCAAGAAGAAGCGGCGCAAGGGCTTCCGCAAAACACGCGGTCATCGCAGCGTGTTCACGCGCGTGCGCATTACGGAGATCGTCGCCTAGTCGCCGGGTCTGAAGAACAAGACCCGGCTTACGACAGCGTAGGGCGGGTACTGCTGTTTGGACCCGCCGGGGATAAATCAATGGCTCATAAAAAAGGTCAGGGCAGCTCACGCAACGGCCGCGACAGCAATTCGCAGCGCCTCGGCGTGAAACGGCATGACGGCAACCTCGTCACGGGTGGATCGATCCTGGTCCGTCAGAAGGGCCGCCGCTTCGAACCTGGTTTGAACGTCGGGCTCGGCAAGGATCACACGCTCTTCGCCAAGGTGGACGGCAAAGTCCGCTTCGAGGACCACGGTCAGCACGGCCGCAAGATCTCGATCATTCCCGTCGAATAACAGCTCTCGGGCACGATGTTCGTCGACGAAGTCGACATCCGCATCATCGCCGGTTCAGGCGGCAACGGTTGTCTGAGCTTCCGCCGCGAGAAGTTCGTCCCGCGCGGCGGACCCGATGGCGGTGACGGTGGACACGGTGGCTCGGTCTACGTCACCGCGATCGCCACGAAGAACACGCTCGTCGACTTCCGCTTTCATCCCGAATTCAAAGCCCGCGGCGGACAACACGGTCAAGGTTCGAACCGGACCGGACAGTCCGCTCACGATCTCGACGTCACGGTGCCTGTCGGCACGCTGGTGTTCGAGAAGATCGACGGCGAAGACCGACTGCTTGCCGATCTCGCGGAAGAGGGTCAGCGTGTCCTCGTCGGCCGCGGTGGCCGCGGTGGACGCGGCAACGCGCAGTTCGTCAGCTCCACCAATCGTGCACCGCGACGGACTGAACCGGGAGAGCCGGGCGAGGAAAGGTTCCTCCACCTCGAGCTGAAACTGATCGCCGACGTCGGACTGATCGGCTTCCCCAACGCCGGGAAGTCCACGTTGATCTCGCGCATTTCCGCGGCCAAGCCCAAGATCGCGAACTACCCGTTCACGACGCTCGTGCCCAACCTGGGCGTCGTCAGCTTGAGCGACAATCGCAGCTTCGTCGTCGCGGACGTCCCGGGTCTGATCAAGGGCGCGCACGAGGGCCACGGCCTCGGCGATCGATTCCTTCGCCACGTCGAACGCACGAAAGTGCTCGTGCATCTCGTGGATGTCTCTGGTGCATCCGGTCGCGATCCGGTCGAAGATTTCGATACGATCCAGAACGAGTTGCAACTCTTCGATCCACAGGTCGCCGCAAAGCCCCAGATCGTCGCCGCAAACAAGATCGATGCGCTCGACGATCCGGACGCGCTCAAACGACTGACAAAGCACCTGCGCGCGCGCAAGCTGCCGTTGTTTCAGATCTCGGGTGTCCGGGGAGACGGGCTGAACGAGCTGCTGGAGGCGGTCTGGCGCGAGATTGCCCGCGCGCGCGCGAGCGTTGCGAGCGCGCCCGATGAGGAGCGGCCGGCTTCCGAGGAGATCGACCTGCTCACCCCGTCGCGTCCGCGACGTGATGCATGACGACTGCGCGCACGATCGGGCTGCTCGGAGGAACATTCGATCCGATTCACTTCGGTCATCTCGACGCCGCGGAAGCCGCCCGCACCGCGCTGAACCTCGATGAAATCCGGCTGCTGCCGCTGCGCGATCCCCCGCATCGCAGTGCCAGCCCGATGGCAAATCCGTTCCACCGTTTCGCTCTCGTGGCCCTTGCGATCGCCGATCGTCCGGCGTACCGCGTCTCGGAACTGGAACTGATGCGGCCAGGCCACTCGTACACCGTTGATACGTTGCGCGCCGTGCACAGCGAAGGCTGGACGCCGTCGCAGATTTTCTTCATTCTCGGGGCGGATGCCTTCGCAGAAATTTCATCGTGGCGCGAGTATCCGGCGGTCACGGATGGCGCGCACTTCGTCGTGATCGCCCGCCCGGGTACGACCCTCGAAGCAGCGACCGCTCGCGCGCCGGAACTCCGCCATCGTTTCCATCGTCCTGAAGACGCGATCCCGAGCGACGGACAAACTCGAATCATTCTCGTCGAAGCACGAACACGCGATATCTCCTCCACGACGATCCGTGCGCGACTGAAAGCGCGCGAACCGATCGCCGATCTGGTGCCTGCCGCCGTCGCCAGACACATCGTGGTTCATCACTTGTACGGGGCGGTAGGCGACTTGCATGGCAACGACTAAGGAACGCAAAACCAAGACGAGTCGTGCGGCTGACACCAGGAAGCCGCGCCTGCCGAAGGACGTCGCGGCCGCAGTGACGGCGGCCCTCGACAAGAAGGCCGAGGACGTCGTGGTGCTCGATCTTCGAAAGACAGGCGGCTTCACCGACTACTTCGTGATCTGCACTGCCGCGAACACGCGACAGATGGCGGCCATCGCCGATTCGGTTCAGGACACGCTGCGAGAGTCGCTCCACCAGCGGCCCGCGCTCGCGGAAGGCGTCGACAAGTCGGAATGGATCCTGCTCGACTACTTCAACTTCGTCGTGCACGTCTTCAGTCGCGAGTGCCGCGCCTTCTACGCGCTCGAGCGCCTGTGGGGCAACGCCGAGCGCCACGAGATCAGCTGACATACGTCGTCGATGCCCTCGTGGCGGCGATCCTCGCGCCATGGTGCGCCGCGTGCTCCTCGTCACTCGAATACCCCACTCACGGCCCGGTCTGCGATAGGTGCTGGACCGAGGTGGAGTCGCTGGTTCCACCTGCAACCGATAGCCGCGAACTCGGCGCCGTCGATCGATCGCGATCAGCGGGCCGCTACGACGGCGCCCTCCGCCACATCATTCACGCGTTCAAGTACGAAGGCCGCCGCTCGCTGTCGGCCGGGCTGGGCAAGGTGCTCCGGCAGACCGGCGTCGACGTGCTCTCCGATGCGCACTGCGTCGTGCCGGTGCCGCTGCATCCGTGGCGCCGGCTCACGCGCGGGTTCAATCAGGCCGCCGACCTGGCTGCCTGCCTCGAGCTGCCGGTCGTTCATGCTCTCTGGCGCACGCGAGCCACGGCTGCGCAAACGGGCCTCACCGCTGCCCGCCGCCGTCGCAACGTGCGCGGCGCGTTCACGATGTCGCCGCTATTGTCCGCTCGTGTTCGGCAGGTGATGCTCGAGGGTCGCATCGTCGTACTTGTTGACGATGTCCGGACGACGGGCGCAACGCTGGATGCGTGTGCGCAGGTACTGAAGGGAGCAGGCGTGAGGGAGGTACGCGCGCTTACTCTCGCGCTCGCCGAATGACTTCGATTTCGAACAGCCGCGGCCACAGCTTACCGGTCACGAACACGCGCTTGCCCGGCGCGTCGTAAGCAATGCCGTTGAGCACGGCCTCGGAATCGAGCTTGAAACCTCCCGCCATCAGGCCTCGAAGATCGATCCAGCCGACGACACGTCCGGTCTCCGGCGAAATCCTGGCGATTCGATCCGTATGCCACACGTTCGCCCAGACTTGACCGTTTACGTACTCGAGCTCGTTGAGATCGACCACTGACCGTCCCTGGTCTGTCACCTCGACGTGCCCGATCTCGCGGAACGTCATCGGATCGAAGAATCGCAAGCGATTGGAACCGTCGCTCAGGATGAAGCGTCGCTCGTCGTGCGTCAGCCCCCAGCCCTCTCCTGAAAAGGTGAACGTGCCACGTGGAGCAAAGCTCGCAAGGTCGTACACAAACGCGACCTTCGACTGCCACGTCAGCTGAAAGAGCTGACCCTTCCACTCGGCGAGCCCTTCGGCGAAGTGAGTCTCGAGACCTGCACGCCGCTGCTGAATAACTTCACCGGTTTCCAGCTTCACCTTCCGCAGACTCGATCGGCCAACCACGCCAGTGCTCTCGTAGAGAAAGCCATCGCGGTAAATCAGCCCCTGCGTAAACGCCGCGGGATCGTGCGGGTAAACCTTGACGACGCGATAGGACTCGATGGGTGTCGTGGCTTGCGCCTGGGCAGGCGCGCGTCCGGCGGCTGCTACGATGACGCAGCTCAGCACCGAGGCGAGAGCCAACAGGGCGCCGTGAAAGCGCAGCAATCGAGTCATGACCGCCTCAGCTCAAGGAACTCTTCGACCAGCTTGCTCGCGGGTCCCGGCCAAGCAACGTCATGAGCGCAGCACCGAAGGCCATTCCGGCTGCCACCAGCAGCGCGATATCGATGCCGCGCAGCGACTGGACAGGTGGATTGTCGAGCGCGTCGAGCAACGCCAGCAGTCCGATCGCAAGCAACACGACAGACTGAACGAGTTTGGCCCGCTTGTTCATCACTCCTCCTCGACGAGTGAACCTACAGCAAGTGCTTTACGGCCTGGAATACGTCTGAGGCGACAACCGCACGGTCGCGGTCGGCGTCGAGGCGAACCCATCGACCCGCCGCCGCCTGACGAAGATAGCTGTCGCGCACGCGACCGAGGAGCGCGAGGTCTCGCTCGTATTTGTCGCGGTCGGCCGTCTTGCGTCGAGCCGACACGTCAGGAGCGATGTCGAGCAGGAAGGTGATGTCTGGTTCTGGCAGATTGCGCTGAACGTCTCGCAGCCATGCCGCATCCAGCCCCTGCGTCTCGCCGTATGCGATGCTCGAGGCGACGTACCGATCGCAGACGAGGACAGTGCCCTGCGCCAGCTCGCGCTCGATCATTGGCCGGGCCTCGTAGCGATTCGCGATGTAGAGAAGCTGCATCACGTCCGCGCCCCAGTCGCGAGCACCGGTGAGAGCCTGGCGAATCTCCTGGCCTATCGGTGTTTCATACGCAGGAAACGACAGCAGCCGCACCTGGCGTCCTGCTTCAATCAGCCGGTCACGTAGCTGCTCCGCCTGTGTCTGCTTACCGCTCTGGTCGAGACCTTCGAAGGCGATCAGCAGTCCGCGCATCGAATCTAGCTTTCGAGTGCCAGCACGTCGTCGAGCGTCTGCCGGCGACGAATGACCTCGAACCGATCGTTGTCGACGAGTACTTCGGGCGCCAGGAGGCGACGGTTGTAGTTCGAGGCCATCACCGCGCCATACGCGCCAGTGTCGAGCACCGCCACCAGATCGTCCACGCGGAGTTCCGGCAGCGACCGCTCGCGCGCAAAGACGTCGCTGCTCTCGCAGATCGGCCCAACGATGTCCCATGGGCTCTCGGCGCCACTGCGTGGCGCCACCGGCAGGATCCGGTGAAACGATCCGTAGAGCGCGGGGCGCATCAGCTCGGTCATGCCGGCATCGAGGACACCGAACTTCCGGCCATCGGGGAATCGCTTCACATCAACCACACGCGAGACGAGCGCACCGGCATTTCCGACGATGGCGCGGCCAGGCTCGAGCACGACAGGAATACCAATCCGACGGAGCTCGGGCAGCACCGCTGCCGCGTAGTTCGATGGCGTCAGCAGCGGACGCCCTTCGTAACCGATGCCGAGGCCGCCGCCAAGATCGACGTGCTCGAGCGCGAAGCCGTCCTCGCACAGCTCGCGCGCGAGCGAGACCAGGGCACGCGCGGCACGCGCGAGTGGCTCCGCCGTCGTGATCTGCGATCCGATGTGGATGTGCACGCCGACGAACGTGAGACTCGAGAGGCGCCGACGCTCGGCGTAGATCGCGCGTGCCTCCTGGATTGGCACGCCGAACTTGTTCGACTTGAGCCCGGTGGAGATGTTCGGATGACTCTTCGCGTCGATGTCGGGGTTGACGCGCAGCGCGACGCGGGCGACGCGGCCCTGCTGCGCCGCGATCGACGCGATGCGATCCAGTTCACCCGCCGACTCCGCGTTGATCGTGCCGATCTCGGCCGCGACTGCGGACGCGAGCTCGTCGCGCGTCTTTCCCACGCCGGTAAACACGATGTCGTGCGGCTCAAAGCCGGCGCGCCGCGCGACCTCGATTTCGCCCCACGAGTTCGCGTCCGCGCGGCTGCCGAGCGAGCGCAGCAGGCGCAACAACGCCAGAGTCGAGTTGGCTTTCAGGGCGTAATGGATCGCGTGTGGATACTCCGCAAACGCAGTGTCGATGTCCTGATAGGCGCTACGAATCGCGCCGGCGCTGTACACGTACGCCGGCGTGCCGACGGCCTCGACGATAGAGAGCACGCTGACGCCGTCGCAGAGAAGGCCTGCTGGAGAGGGCTGGAACGGTAGGTACACGAGCCTTCGCATGTTATCATGCGCGCATTTCCTGCATTTCAGGCTCGAACGCCGTAACTCACGTCAACCACGACTGCCCGCCTTGCGGTTCTTCGCTTCGCGCGCGCATACACGCGCGACCATCGGTTCGTGATGTCTCCTGACGCGCCCTCTCCAACACAGGTGACCGACGAGATCATCGAGCGCTGCCTGAACGGCGATCAGGCCGCGTGGGAAGCGATCGTCCGCATGTATCGACGGAAGGTGTTCAACGTCGCGTACAAGTTCGTCGGTCGTCACGATCAGGCAGAAGACCTCACTCAGGACGTCTTCCTCAAGTTGTACAAGTCGCTCGACACGTTCGACCGCCGCGCGAACTTCCAGACATGGCTCATCAGCGTGAGCCGCAACCTGTGCATCGATCACTACCGCGCCGTCCGCAAGGAGCGCGAAACCATCAATCGCGATGTCGACCCGAGCGACTTTGCGCCGGCATCGCCTGACACGCGCGTCGACACGCAACTGGAGCAACGCGATCGCGTCAAGCTGCTGCGGAAGGCGCTCGACAAGCTGGCCCCCACCCTGCGTACCGCGGTGATGCTGAGAGACATCCAGGAACTGACGTATCAGGAGATTGCCGACCAGCTCCACTTGCCCGAAGGTACGGTCAAGTCGCGCATCAATCGGGGCCGGACCGAACTTGCCAGGCAGATTCAACGTCTGCGTGAAGAGCAGGATGCTGTACCGAGAACCGGAGTATCAGGATGAATCTGACGACCGAGCGCAACCAGAACGTCTCCATTGTCCGCGTCAACGAGACCCGGCTGATGTATCCGATTCTCTCCGAGTTCGCGAGCACGATTACCTCGCTCATCGGGGGCGGCGACAAGAAGCTGCTCCTCGACCTCTCGACCGTGACCTACGTCGACAGCGCCACCATCGGCTGCCTCATGGACCTGTACCGGCAGGCCAATGCCGCAGGCGGAGCCCTGAAGCTGTCAGGCGTGCAGAAACGTGTCGAAACCATGCTCTCGATGACGGGAGCCCAGAACTTTCTCGAGATTCATCCCGACGAGGCGTCGGCGATCAGGAGCTTCGGGGTATGAGCACTCGAACCATCAAAACCACGACCGGAGCCGAGATCCCACTCGACGGCGACCTCCTCGCCGTCATGGAAGCCCTCTACCGCGAGGTCACGGCCCGCCGCGAGCTCGAGCGGTCCTTCGAGGACATGGTGAGGGAGATCAATCACCTGATCGACCAGATGGACGACAGCGAACGTCGTGCCTACCTGCTCGAGAGCCTGTTCTTGAATACGGTGAAATACGAGAACGACAAGCTCGAAGCCTACATGCGGAGGATAGCCCGCTAGAGACGATCGAGCCCGCAGCTAGTTCGCCTGAACGGGATCGGTCACCGGGACCGGCACAGCCTGAGCCGAATCCGCGCCGCCTTCGACCAGCATCCACGCCTCTGATTCTTCCAGCACCTTCGCAGCAAACGCCGTGTGCAGCGCATGCCCGCCACGATGCGCAACCAGGTGGCCGATCATCGGGTAGCCGACGAGCGCCATGTCCCCGATCACATCGAGAATCTTGTGCCGCACGAACTCATCGTCGAAGCGCAGGCCGTTGTTCAACACGCCCGTGTCCGAGATGACGATGGCATTTTCGAGCGAGCCGCCGAGCGCGAGCCCCTGCTGACGCAGCATCTCGACTTCCTTCAGGAACGTGAAGGTGCGCGCCGGCGCGATCTCATCGATGAACGCATCCGATGTCAGCCGGATCGTGCGCGACTGATGACGCAGCATCGGGTGATCGAACGCGATGCTGTAGGTCACCTTGAAGTGATCGGACGGATAGATCGCAATCCGCTTGTCGCCGCGCGTCAGCGAAATCGGTCGAAGAATCTTGAGATACCGGCGCGGCGCTTCGAGCGTCTTCACACCGGCTTCCTGAATCAGATAGACGAACGGCGCAGCGCTGCCGTCCATGATCGGCACTTCAGGCGAGTTCAACTCGACGGTGACGTTGTCGATGCCGAGGCTGACGAGTGCAGCGAGCAGATGCTCGACCGTGTCGACTTGAACCGCATCCCGCATGAGGCCCGTGGCGTAGTTGATCGCGCCAACGTGATGGACTTGCGCCGGCAGCTCGAGCCCACCAAGGTCCGAGCGGCGAAAGCGAATCCCCGACCCTGCCGGAGCAGGACGGAGAGAGAGGGTCACCTTACGGCCAGAGTGGAGGCCGATACCCGCGCAGGAGATGCCGCGGCGAAGCGTTCGTTGCGTAGATAAGGTGGTCACGGTGTGTTCCGGCTAGCGGCCCATAAAGCAAGCCAGATACCATGACACGAAGATTGGCCTGATTCTGGATTAACCCTTTGAGGTTCAGCTCCTTGCCGTTAACGCAATGCTCTAGCTGCAATCACGCCAAAGCATTCAGTTGTGGCCTTAATGACACAAGTTTTTGGACGAACCGTGTGGCCCGTGGACCACATCACGCCGAGTGGCCGTTGAGCAAACCCGTGAGAAATTGACCGGTCGCCGAGCTCGAAATGGCCGCAATCGCTTCGGGCGATCCCGAGGCCACGACCTGCCCACCCCCGGCACCTCCCTCAGGTCCGAGATCGATCACATGGTCGGCGCATCGAATGACATCCAGGTTGTGCTCGATGACAACCACGGTGTTGCCCTGGTCGACGAGCTTGTTGAGCACATCGAGCAGCTTGCGCGTGTCCTCGAAATGCAGGCCCGTCGTCGGTTCATCGAGGATGTAGACCGTCCGTCCGGTGCTGCGCCGCGACAGCTCGCGCGCGAGCTTCACACGCTGCGCCTCGCCGCCGCTGAGGGTAACCGCGGATTGCCCGAGCTCGATGTAGCCCAGCCCCACGTCTTGCAGTGTGCGCAGCTTGTTGGCGATCGGCGGAAAGTTCTCGAGCAGGGGAAGCGCCTGATCGACGGTCAGGTCGAGGACTTCTGCAATCGACTTCCCGCGGTACTGAACGTCGAGCGTCTCCTTGTTGTATCGCCGCCCCTTGCACTGCTCGCAGGTGACGTACACGTCGGGCAGGAAGTGCATCTCGATCGCGATGACGCCATCACCCTGACACGCCTCGCATCGTCCGCCCTTCACGTTGAATGAGAAGCGGCCCGGCCTGAATCCGCGCGCTTTCGCTTCGGGCATCATCGCGAACAGCTCGCGAATGAAAGTGAACATCCCGGTGTACGTCGCTGGATTCGATCGCGGCGTTCGACCGATCGGAGATTGATCGATCTCGATGACCTTGTCGATGAGCCCGATGCCGTCGATGCTGTCGTGCGCGCCCGGTTCCGCAGCGGCGCGATAAATCGTCTTCGCGAGCGAGCGATACAGGATGTCGTTGACGAGCGTCGATTTGCCCGAGCCGCTCACGCCTGTGACCGCCGTCAGCGTGCCGAGCGGAATCGCGACGTCGATGTTCTTCAGATTGTTCGCACGTGCCCCGCGGATGACGATCTCGCCCTTCGACGAAGGGCGTCTTGCAGCCGGCGTCGGAATCGAGCGCTCACCACGGAGGTAGGCACCGGTCAACGATCCGTGACCGTCGGCCATCAGCTGCGACGGCTCGCCCTGGAAGATGACGTGACCGCCATGCTCGCCGGCACCGGGCCCGAGATCGACGACGTAGTCCGCCGTCCGGATGGTCTCTTCATCGTGCTCGACCACGACCACGGTGTTGCCCAGGTCGCGCAGCCGCGCCAGCGTCGTCAGCAGACGACGGTTGTCGCGCTGATGCAGGCCAATGGACGGCTCATCGAGCACGTAGAGCACCCCGGTCAGGTTCGCGCCGATCTGCGTGGCCAATCGAATGCGCTGGCCTTCGCCACCCGACAATGTCGCGGCGCTGCGATTGAGGGTGAGGTATCCAACGCCCACCTGATCGAGGAATTGCAGACGCTCGCGAATCTCTTTCAGCACGCGTCCGGCAATCAGCGTCTCGCGCTCGCTCAGCTCGAATGATTCGAAGACGGCGAGCACATCGCTGATCGGAAGATTGACGTAATCGGCGACGCCTCGCCCTTTCACCTTCACCGCGAGGCTCTGCGGCTTCAACCGCTGCCCGTGACACGCGGGGCACTCGCGCAGCATGCGATACGGCTCGAGATCTTCCTGAACCGCCCACGAGCCTTCTTCGTACCTGCGGCGGAGATTAGGAATCACGCCCTCGAAGTTGCGCCCGAACGGATCGGACTCCGACTTCGATGCCGATCGACGACGCGGGAGCTCAAACTCCTCGTCGTCCTCGTCCTCCTCGTCGTCAACAGCTCGAGCCGCGGCTTTGGCTGCCACCTTCTCCTGCTTTGCTGCCCCAGCCGGTCCAAACAAAACCAGCTCGCGATGTTTGCGCGGCAACTTGTTGAAGGGCAGATCCGGATCGAGTCCGTAGGTGCGCGCCAGCGTGGTCACCGCCTCCCGCACCAGCTTGCGATCGCCACGTGCCCACGGCGCAATCGCACCACCGAGCAGCGACAACGACTCGTCCGGCACGACGAGCTTCGCGTCGAAGTCGTAGGTCGCGCCAAGGCCCTGACAGGCCGGGCAGGCACCATGCGGCGAGTTGAAGGAAAAGGCGCGCGGCGTCATCTCCGGCATCGAGATCCCGCACTTCACACACGCGAGCTTGCGCGAGAACAGCTGATCGCCACCGTCGAACGTGTTCACGACGACGATCTCATCGGCGAGTGAGAGTGCGGTTTCGAGCGACTCGGACAAACGTCGCTCGATGCCCGACTTGACGATCAGGCGATCGACAACGACTTCGATCGTGTGGTTCCGGCGGCGATCGAGCTTGAGGTCTTCGTCGAGCGATCGGAACTGACCATCGATCCGTGCCTTGGTGTAGCCACGCTGACGCAGCGCCTGGAGTTCTTTCTTGAACTCACCCTTACGTCCCCGGACGATGGGCGCCATGATGTTGATGCGCGCATCGGTCGGATAGAGCATGACGAGATCGAGAATCCGCTCGAGCGACTGCGACGAGATTTCGCGCCCGCAGTTGTAGCAGTGCGGCGTGCCGGTGTTCGCAAACAGCAGTCGAAGGTAGTCGTAGATTTCGGTGACGGTGCCGACCGTCGAGCGTGGATTCGAGCCGGTCGTCTTCTGTTCGATCGAAATCGCCGGAGAAAGGCCGTCGATCAGATCGACGTCCGGCTTCTCCATCTGCTCGAGAAACTGCCGGGCGTACGCCGACAGCGATTCGACGTAGCGCCGCTGCCCTTCTGCGTAGATCGTGTCGAAGGCGAGCGACGACTTACCTGAACCAGACAGGCCGGTGATAACGACGAGCCGGTCACGGGGCAGGTCGACGTCGATATTCTTGAGGTTGTGGACGCGAGCCCCGCGCACCGCAATCCAATCGTGAGCCATAGCACCCAGTGGGGAATTTTCGAATGGTCCGAAACGACCATTCTACCTCTCGCTGGGTCCGAAGAACTACCAGTCGTGGCGGGTCCGAAGAACAGGACCCGCCCTACGTGGTCAGCGTAGGCCGGGTCCTGCTTTGTGGACCCGGCGGAGCTGTGAATTCCTATAGCCGTAGAAGACGTAGATGATGGCGCCGATGACGAGCCAGATGCCGAACCGCTCCCAGGCCGTTCGCGGCAGCCCCAGCATCGTATAAAAGCAGGCGAATGCGCCAACCAGGCTCACCGCCCAGACCAGCGGCACCCTGAATGGCCGCGGCCTATCCGGTTCCGTATACCTGAGCACCAGCACGCCCAGGCAGACGATGGCGAAGGCGGACAGCGTTCCGATATTGGTGAGGTCGTAAATCTCGTTCTCGTCGGCGACGAGCGCGCCAAGTGCGACCACGATCCCGGTCACCCACGTCGTGATGTGCGGCACCCTCCGTTTCGCGCTCACCTTCGCGGCCCACGCGGGAAGCAGTCCGTCACGCGCCATCGCGTAGAAGATCCGCGGTTGGCCGTACTGAAAGACCAGCAGCACCGCCGTTATCGACACGACCGCGCCGAACGACACGATCCATCCCGCTGTCTTCAGCCCGGCCACATCGAGCGCCTTCGCGAGCGGGTCCGCGGCGCGCAGCTCCATGTACGGCACCAGTCCTGTCGCCACTATCCCGACGACGACGTAGATGAGCGTGCAGATAGCGAGTCCACCCAGAATGCCGATCGGGAGATTGCGTTGCGGATTCTTCGTCTCTTCGGCAGCGGTCGAAATGGCGTCGAAGCCGATGTAGGCGAAGAAGACGATCGCCGCGCCCTGGTGGATGCCGGCCCAACCGTTCGGTGCGAAGGGAGTGTAGTTGGCCGTATCGATGTGAATCGCACCGACGATGACGAAGAGCCCGAGCACGAGCAGCTTCACGACCACCATGATGTTGTTCGCGCGGGAGCTCTCTTTCACGCCGAGGAGGAGCACCCAGGTCACGAGCATGACGATCGCGAACGCGGGGATGTTGAGAAGAATCGGGATGCCGCCAATGCGAGGAGCGGTCTCGAGCAGCGCCTGCACCGCGGGATCGGCGCTCAACGTCACGGCCCTGTAGCCGTGCGTCAGCCAGGCGGGGAACGTGATGCCGAACCCGCTCATGAATGAGTTGAAGTAGCCACCCCACGCCACAGCGACGGCAATGTTCCCGACGGCATACTCGAGAATGAGGTCCCAGCCGATCACCCACGCGACCAGCTCGCCAAGCGTCGCATAGGAGTACGCGTAGGCGCTGCCGGCTTGCGGGATCATCGCGGCCAGCTCCGCATAGCACAGCGCGGCGAGGCCACACACGAAGCCGAGCAACACGAACGACAGGATCAGAGCCGGGCCGGCGGCGGCGCGGATGATCGTCCCGTCGGGACGAACCTCTCCGGCGGCTGCCGTACCGATAGAGGAGAAGATGCCGGCGCCGATGACGGCGCCGATGGCGAGCATGATCAGGTCGCCGGCGCCGAGGGCCCGCTTCAATGAATGCGGACCGTCGACAGGTTGGAGATCAGCTATGGGTTTTCGAGCGAACAGGCTCATCAAAGGTAGTGACAGTATGCGGTATGCGGTAGGCAGCAAGCAGCAGTCTGCCTACTGCCTACTGCCCACTTTATTCCGGCGACAGGGATCCGACGTACGCCGAGATGTTCAGGATGTCGTCATTCGTCAGCTGCATGACCGGTTTCTTCATGAGCGCCGCGTCCGGGCCGCTGCGATCGCCGTCCTTGAACAAGTGAAGCTGTCGCGCGACGTAGATCGGATGAAGGCCGGCGATGCGCGGAACGTTGCCGAGCCCCTTCATGCTGTCACCGTGACAGATGTTGCAGGCAATCGTCTTGTTGCGTCCGCCGGTCTCGGCGAGCGCCTTGCCCTTGGCGATGCTGCCAGGCGGCACATACGACACGAACCCCGATCGCGGATCGCGCGCGCGCGCCAACTCCTGATTCTCAGGCACCGTGATGATCCGGTTTCCGATCGGCTCCATGCCTTTGTCCTTCGGATCAAGGAACCGCATGCGTCCCTGACCGACAAACGTCTTCGGCACCATCGCCGCCTCAACGACCCGTGACCACTTCTTCCGTGACAACGACGCGAACCATTCAGCGGCCTCACGGGCCTCCTGGTCCGATACCTCTTTCGAGATGCCGTTCATCCGCGCGTAGTCCTTCCTCGTGCCGTTCTTGAAGTCGATCATCTGCTGAACGATGTAGTCAGCAGTGAACCCGGTCAGGTCGGCTGACTCCGGATGCCCGAGCCCCGACATCAGGTGACAGGAACCACAGGCCAGCGCAGCACCGTGACCCTTCTGCACGATGCCCGGCGCCGGCTTGTGCGCCTCGGGGAACCAGTCCGGCGGGCTGAGAAGGTTATCGATCTCCTGGGGCGTGTACTTTTTCGAGCTGCCCTCGAGTGACTTCGCCTCCGGCGCCTCGGCGGGAAGTGAACCCGCCTGCACGGGGAACGCCCACGCCGGCTCGCGCTGAGGTGGCGACGGAAGCGCACTGGCAGGGGCCGTAGGTTGCTGCTGCGAGTGAAGACCCACCGAGGCCGCTGCGACAACAGCCATGACTAGCACCCACAAACGTGTCTTCATCGCGTTTTCCTCCGTGGCCGAGTCTAATCGTGTCGTCTGGTTTCGCTCAAGTCCGCCCGGGCGATCCTGGGCAGGAATACTCCAGTTGCGGCACACCCGAGAGCCGACTTGGGATTTCTCGCATTTGGTGGCAGGATTGCGCTCACTCGGCGTCCTCACTCGTGACGCAAGGAGGCCTGCGTGCGGTTGACCACATGGCTCACGGCGGCGTGCATCGCACTGATCGGACTGTCGGCCTCGGCCCACCATTCTCACGGGCAATACGAAGAAACGTTCAGGGACATCGAAGGCGTCGTGAAGGAAATGCATTTGCTCACGCCGCATTCCTGGCTGTATATCGAAGTGAAAGACGGGGCCGATGCACCGCAGGTCTGGGCGCTCGAGGCCACGACGCGCGGCCAGCTCGAAAAGATGGGCGTGACGCGTGACTCGCTCAAGACCGGCGAGGTCGTCAAAGCACGCTGCCATCCACTCCGGGACAAGACCAACGGCTGCCTGCTCGGATTTCTGAAGACCGCCGACGGCTCGGTCAAGGATTGGGATGGCGGCAACGCCCCTCCACCAAAAGACTTCTGAACCCCGGAGCACACATGCGCCTGAGAGTCGTCGTCTTCGGGTTGCTTCTCCTGATGCCGCGCGCGGCACACGCGCAGGAATGGGACGAGTACACCAGCCTGCAGGATGGCTTCAGGCTGAATTTTCCAGGCACGCCGACGATCACGGAAACGAAGTGGACGACGCAGTTGAACTACGTCCTGCCGGCACGCGTGTACTCGGCCACCAAGGATCGCGAACGCTACTCAGTCACCGTCGTCGACTACAGCGGCATCGAGCAGCTGGGGATCGAGCGAGCCAAGTCATGTCCGCCCGGAAATGCGAACTGCCGCGCCAACGCACCTGAGGCGCTGGGGCCCGGCTACTCGAGACACGACGAGCGCGGAGCCATCGTGTATGCGACGTTCAAGCTCCTGCAACGTGACGCGAAGCTGAATTACCTCGCCTACGAATGGCAGGATCTCGTCGAAGGACACATCGTCCAGCTGACCAACAACGCCGACCAGTCGCGCACGTTCGCCTGGGTAGGCATGCACCAGCAGAAGCTGTACATCCTCGAAGGCACCGTCCCTGCGGACCGCCCTGAGCCTGGCCTGTTCCAGCAGTCCATGCAGTGGGTGGACAAAAACGGTGAGGGGATTCGCTACCGGTCGATCTACTCGAACTCGTTTCACGGCATGGGCGTGTATCCGCCTCCCGCAATTGTCGGGCGTGATGCTGCTCCCGCCGCCAGTCCTGCCAAATGAAATGCGTCATCGCGGCGGCGATCGTGGCGTCGCTGTCAGCTGCGACCTTCGCGCAGGAGTGGACCGAATTCGCGAGCCGGGAGGATGGGTTCTCGACGAACTTTCCGGGTGCCCCGACGATCACCACGTCAACCTACCGGTCACAGTTCGGTGCCGACCTTCCGGCGCGCGTCTACAGCGCGACGCTCGGGCGTAGCCGCTTCTCTGTGACCGTCGTCGACTACAGGTCGATCGAGAAGATCCTCACAGAGAAGTCCAAGTCGTGTCCCGCCGGCGCCGAGACCTGTCTGGGCGGCGCGGGTGCACGCAGTTCAACGGGTGCGGGGTACTGGAAGGCGGACTATGCGGGGGCGCTGATCTACGCCACGCGTCAATTCATGACACGTGATGCCTCGGTCACCGAGTTCGTTTGGACGAACATCGATCTCGTCGAAGGGCACCTGCTGCACTTGACCAACAAGGATCAATCACGAACCTACGCGATGGTCCTCATGCATGCGGACAGGCTCTACATCACAGAAGCGACCGTGCCCGCCGGCGACCCGGAGCCCGGGCTCTTTCAGCAGGCGCTTGGCTTTGTCGACACCAACGGCGACAGCATCCGATATCAGACGCTCTACCATCACGGGCAGCCTGTTCCACAACGAGGACGTTAAAAAGAATCAGCGGTCCGATGGAGCGACGGTGCGGGGTGCGACGGTCCGGACCATCGGACCATCGCACTGGACCATCGCACCGTCGACCCCTCGCCCCATCGCACCGTTGATCATTGACACCTCGAGGCGCCCGCAGAGTTTCCTTCCTGCTTACCGTCCCGATAGACCTTGTGGCAGTTCGCGCACGACTCGTTGAGCCGATCGGCGATCTTCACCACCGCGTCGGCGTTGCGCGTCTGCGCGGCACGATACGCCTCCCGCCCGACGTCCATGAGCGCCGCCGTGTACTGCTTCCAGTCGGCGCGATCGATCGGGACCGGCTTTCCGTTCTCGCATCGTCGGCCGGGCAGCAGAAAGAGCGGCGCGGTCTCGACCAGTGCGAGGGCGGCCTGATCGACCGCCTGCCATCCGTAGTACACCGTTCCGCCCCACGCGACGTAGTCGAACGGCATCGGCATGGCTGGTTTCTCCTGGCCCGGGTCTTTCACCTGCACGTTGAACAAGATGTTCGCGTTGGGGAACGTCACTCCACGCATCAACTGCGCGAGGTTGCCCGCGACGGCGAATGACGAGGCAACGCCGGTTGTATTGGAGGGTGGAGGCGCGGCGGGGAATGCAATCTGAGGCAGCGTCGCCGCCTGCAACTCGGTCTGTCCGGCCGGGAACTTCCCAGCGCTCAACGCATAGGCGGCCACATCGATCGCTTGCTGCTGAGAAACAGAGCCGGGCGCCTGGGGCGGCATCGTCTTCTGGATCTTGTCCACGAGATCCGCCAGCGAGCGGGAACCCCAGACCGCGAGGAAACCGCTGCCGGTGAGCGGCGGTCCTACGACGCCCTGCAGCGTTTCGCCATGACACGCCAGGCACTGTCCTTTGTAGACAGCCTGGCCTCGCGCGGCCTGAGCGTCCGAGTAGACGCGGTCCGCAACCGTACGCGACTGCGCGGTCAGCTCAGCGAGCGAAGCCATGCTGACGAGCAGCACGAAACACGCGGCGACCGCAGCGCGACGAAACAGCGTGGGCATCATGGGAAACACAAACATAAACCCGTCCTTTGTCCTTAGTCGCTTGGTGCCTGGTCCAGATTGGATTGGACCAAGGACAAAGAACCAACGACCACGGACTTCGCGCTGACAAGCGCGCCGGTCGCGGATTATAGCTTGCGCGCCCCCCGCGTTTTGGGCAGTATCTCGACACCACTGGCCGTCGCTGCCGCGTTTGGAAGCCGAGGAGGAAGCATGCGCTTGATTCCATTGTTTCTCGCGGCGTTGATCGTCTCGCTTGCTCAACCGGTCTCGGCACAGGACTGGACGCGCTTCACCAGCATCGAGGACGGCTTCAGCGCGAACTACCCTGGTCAGCCCAAGGTCGAGACCATCACCTACACCACGGAGTATCGCCAGCAATTACCAGGCAGGGTCTACAGCGCCTCTGACTCACTGGGACGCTACTCCACCACCGTCATCGACTACCGGAACATCGAGAAGTTGCACGTCGATCGAGCGGCGAAGTGCCGCGCGGCGCAGGGGGACGGCGATTCCTGCCAGAACGACTTCCGCCTCGATCTCGCCGGTGCGACCGACCACGCCGTCTGGAATTTCATGAAGCGCGACGGCGTGAAGATCACGCATTACATGTATTACTTCGTCGAGCTCGTGTCGGGGCGACTGCTGCAGATGACCAACGCGGACAACACGCGGACATTCGCGGCCATTCACCAGCACGCCGGCAGGCTCTACATCCATCAGGCCACGGTGGCCTCCGGCATGCCGGAGCCGATCCTGTTCATGCAGGGGTTGGGATGGGCCGACGAGAAAGGCCTCGCCATCCGGTACCGGACGATCTACACCGAGGGTTATGGCGAATGGAAGTTTCCCCACGAGACACCGCCCTTTACCGTGCGTGACCTGAACACGTCGATCGATGGCACCATTCCACCGAAGAAATGAGGAGGGCGACATGCGATTCAAGCTCTTCGCTGTTGCGTTCGCGTGCGTGTCGTGTCTGACCGCCTCCGCTCGTGCCCATCACTCCCACGGCAACTACGACGTTGAGACCTGGACGGTCATGGAAGGCACCGTCAAGCAGGTGATCTTCATCGTCCCGCACTCGATCGTCTACCTGGATGTGAAGAGTGAGAAGGGTGACACGGCCACGTGGTCGCTCGAGGCCACGAACCCGCAGGGCATCTTCCTCAAGGGCGTCAAGAAGGAAGATGTGCAGGTCGGCGACAAGATCAAGGTCCGGTGCCATCTGCTCCGCGATGGCGGCCACGGCTGCCTTCTGGGCTTTGTGACGCCAATGCATGGCGACAAGGCGCGCGGGCACGGCATCGAAATCGAGTGGGACTAAGGCCCCTCGACGTCGCTAGGCCATTGGCTGGCGGCTCTCCATCAAGTAGAAGAGCAGATCGGTTGACGGGGGCGCGACGCCCAGCTGTCGAATCATGCCGACGACCTGCCCGCGGTGGAGCGTCGCGTGATTCACGACGTGCTGAATCTGCTGAACGAGCGGCAGTGAATAGGGCTCGCCGGTGAATCGCCTGTAACCCAGCTCGCGCGCAAGATCCGAATCCGAGATTCCATCCAGATACGCATTGCGTCTTTGGATGATTGACTGCCACTTCTCTCGCACCTGCTGCAGGCTGCGAGCGTCGCCGGGCGTCCATCCCGCCCAGACATCGGGGCCCACCGGAGAGTGGCCGTACCAGCGCTCGAGCCACATCCACTCCGCGCCCGCCATGTGCAGCAACGTGCCGAGGATCGATTTGTAACTGATGTGAACATCGCGCAGCAGTTCCTCGGCCGGCAGCTTCTCGGCGGCCTCCAGCACACGCGCGTTCGCCCATTCGGTATATGCGAACAGGTGACGAACTTCAGCAGTGGTCATAGCGTGGCCCTTTCGTTTCTAGACGTATCGCATCCATGGGCTCGGCCGCGTCGCCTTCACGTGCATGTACCATCGACACGCCACGTAGAGAAGTACGAGGTCGATCGCAAAGACGAGATACAGCAGCGCAAGACTCCACTGCTGCTGCGGATCCTGGATGAACACATACGGCGCTGTTGCAAAGCGTTCCGCGCCAAACGCACCGTCACGCAGGTACCACACGACGAGCGCTGTCGCGTGGATCAGAGGAATGTGCAACAGGTAATAGAACAGCGGGACTCGACCGAACGTGCAGAGTACATCCGCGATCCCCTTGCGAGCCCGCTCCATCAATGGCAGCAGCGCAATCGACGGCCCGAGCGTCATCAGCAGGAACAGTGGAGACGCAGGATACTTCCGCTGATTCAACAGCCGAAACAGCGCCGGCATCCCATCGTCTGAGGGTGGACCGGAGAACACCATCACCCCACCAACGACCAGGAACAGGGCGGTCGCAGTGACGCCGAGTCGCAGCAGGGTGCGCTGGCGGGCGGCACTCTCCATGACGACGATCGCGCCGCAGGCGTAGCCGAGCGCCATGACGCCAATCCACGGCACGAGCGTGTACAGGATGGTGATCGTGGGACCGTTGTCGCCGAAGCGGACGTCGCCGCCGAGATAGAGGAACTGCCACAGCCACTGCGTCGACGCGCCGGTTGCCGATGCGATCGCTGGCAGCAGGTTCTGTCCCACGACGATCGCAAGCCCGACGAGCCCCACGCACCACGTCGGCATCCAGATGAGCGCCGCCAGCATGACCATGCACCAGCCGAGCATCCAGATCACGCCGGCAAGAATGAGCCCGCCGTAATCGACGTTGAACGTCCACGCTGTCCTGATGACCGTCAACTCGAGCACGACCAGCAGCAGGCCGCGTGTCATGAGGTACGTGGCGAGCGCACCCTTGTCGCCGATCTTGCGCAGGTGAAGGAACGCCGCGGTCCCAGCCAGGAAGACAAAGACCGGCGCGCAGAAATGCGTGACCCAGCGAGTGAAGAAGACGCCCGCGCTTGGCCCGCCGGCAGGGACACCCGAATAGACGCGGACGTGATCGATCGCCATCAGCATCATGACGACCCCGCGAAGGATGTCGAGGGAGGCGAGGCGGGAACTGACTGCCGACGTCCGGGAAGCGGCACCGACGGTTGTGCTCGCAGCCATGAGGTCGATCAGGATACCCGCCGCGTGGGTCGATGTCGAACCGCAACCTTCCCGTTCGACATATCTGTAGAGAGCAACTTCTGGGATGTGGAATGGTGCAGGTATGATCGACGGCCTCGTGGCAGAAAAGCCGGTCGAACACGGACCCCGTCAACGGCTGCGGGCCATCTATCACTGGCTCACGGGCGCTCCATCGCCGGCGGACTCGTCGTCGGACGTGACGAGCGCGCCGGAGGGCGATACCGCGGTCGAACGGATCGGGCATTACGCGATTAGCCACAAGCTCGGCGCGGGCGCCATGGGTGTCGTCTATGCCGCGCGCGACGAACGGCTCGGTCGCACCGTGGCTCTCAAGACCATGGCGTCGGTCGCCACCGACGAGACGGCGCGCAAGCGCTTCTGGCGCGAAGCGCGCGCCGCAGCGAGCGTGAACCATCCTCACGTCTGTCAGATCTACGAGATCGGCGAAGACCGCGGTGAGCTCTTCATCGCGATGGAACTACTCGAGGGCGAGGCGCTCGCCGAGCGGCTGAAGCAAGGCGCAATGACGGTGTCGCAGGCGATGCCTATCGCGCTCGAGATCCTGGCCGCTCTTTCCGCGCTCCACGCGCGCGGCATCGTCCATCGCGATCTCAAGCCGTCGAACGTCTTCCTCACGCCTCACGGTGTGAAGCTCCTCGACTTCGGTCTCGCCCGTCCGGAGCCGGAGGAGACGATCAGCCCGGATTCGGATCTCACACGCCCCGGCTTTGTAATGGGCACGCCGAGGTACATGGCACCCGAGCAGATCATGGGCGAGCCGGTCGATGCCCGTGGCGATCTGTTTGCGACCGGCGCGATGCTGTTCGAAATGCTCGCGGGACGACCGGCGTTCACGGGCAAAACGGTCGGCGAGGTCCTGCACGCGACGATGTCTGAGCAGCCGCCGGCGCTCAGCGGATCGCCGTCAGTCGCCGCCGTCGATCGCGTGATCCGGCACGCGCTGGCGAAACAGCCCGCAGATCGGCCGGTCTCCGCGGAGGTCATGGCGGATGAACTGCGCGGCGTACGCAATACGGACAGCGATGGCACGCGCGCCCTGGCACAAGCCCTGACGCGCATCGTCGTGCTCCCCTTCCGCGTGCTGCGTCCCGATCCGGAGACCGACTTTCTCGCGTTCAGCCTGGCGGATGCGATCGCCACGTCGCTCTCGGGCAGCGGCTCCCTGATCGTGCGCTCGAGCGCGGCGGCGGCTCGCTTCCCCGGCGATGCTCCCGATCTCAAGGCCCTGGCCGTCGGAGCCGACGTGGACCGCGTCGTCATGGGCACGCTGCTGCGATCCGGGGATCAGTTGCGTGCGTCGGCTCAACTCGTCGAGGCGCCGAGCGGAACGCTGCTGACCTCACACACGGTGCAAGCGTCGCTCGGCGATCTGTTCCGGCTGCAGGACGATATCGCTCGACGCGTCGTCGACGCGCTGTCGCTTCCGTTGACGGGCGCCACTCCGGCGTCGACCGATGCCCCTCACAACGCGCGCGCGTACGAGTTGTATCTGCGCGCCAACGACTTGGCACGCGGCTACGACGGCATGGCGAGCGCGCGCGACCTGTATCAACAGTCGCTCGACCTCGACTCGAGCTTCGCCCCGGCATGGGCACGCCTCGGCCGCTGCCATCGCGTCGTCGGCAAGTACGTGAAGGCCTCGCCGGACAGCGAATCGCTCGCAGAGGAAGCCTTCCAGCGCGCACTTGCGCTGAACCCGCACCTGTCGATCGCGCACAAGTTCTACGCGAATCTCGAAGCGGACATCGGTCAACCGGTGCGAGCGATGGTGCGCCTGCTGAACGAGGCCAGTCGGCACGGCAACGACCCCGAGCTTTTCGCCGGCCTCGTGCATGCCTGCCGCTACTGTGGATTGCTCGACGAGTCGATTGCCGCACACGTCGAAGCGCGACGTCTCGATCCCAACATGCCGACGAGCTTCGAGCAGACGCTGCTGATGGCGGGCGACGTGGAGAATCTGAAGGCCGTTGAGCCGTCACCGTTCGTGGCGGGCGCGGACGAGGGCATTCGAGTGATCGCCCTCGGCCTCGCGGGACGACGAGAGGAGGCGCGTCAGGCGCTGGTGCGCATGCGGCGCGCACACATTCCCACCTTCCAGTCATGGTCGGAGTTCTTGTTGGCGTGGCTCGAGAAACGCACGCCGGACATGCTGCGTCGGGCGTCGACATGGGACGGCCTGACGATTCGCGAGGATCCCGAAGCGATCTTCCAGGAGGGGCGCTTCTTTTGCGACGTCGGCGAGTACAGGCTGGGGCTCGATCTGGTCGGACGTGCGGTGGCGAAGGGTTACTGGGTCGTCACCACACTCGAACGAAGCCCGGAGTTCGAAACGCTGCGTGGCGATTCGGAGTTCCAGGCCATCATCGCGGAGGCCGTGACGGGACGCGATCGTGCCGCAGCCGCGTTCAGAGAAGAAGGCGGCGAACGCCTGCTTGGACGCCGGGCACCATCGTGAAGACGATGGCGCGGCCGGCGGACAAGGCGGAGATCCTGCGCCGGTTGAAATCGCTACGGCTCGACTCCGTACGCCGATGGGGACGCATGTCGCCTCACCAGATGGTGTGTCACCTCAGTGATGCGTTTCGTTTAGTGACGCGTCAGAAGACAGCGAGTCCGGCAACCGGCTTCATCCAATCGACGGTGATCAAATGGTTCGCGCTGTACCTGCCACTCCCGTGGCCGCCCGGATATCCAACGCGGCCGGAGATGGATCAGGAGGGTGGAGGAACCACGCCAGGCGACTTCGCTGCAGATCTCGCAGAGCTCGAATCGCTTGTGGAGAGAGTCACCAGTGCGCCCAAAGACTATGACTGGCCCGCGCACCCGGTCTTCGGCGGGATGTCCGAGTCAGCGTGGATGCGATGGGCGTACCTGCACGTCGATCATCATCTCCGGCAGTTTGGTCTGTGAGCTGAGGCTGAACCGGGAATCAGCCGATCGCTGATCCCCGGTTCTGTCGCACGCTATTTCGACACGGAGTCGATCACGAACTCGGCTCGCCGATTCATGCTGCGACCCTCTTCGTTCGAGTTGTCGTACTTCGGACTCTCTTCTCCCTTGCTGAGCGTCGCGAGCGCGGCAGCGGGGATCCCGCGATTCACGAGATACTCCTGAACGCGGTGAGCGCGCCGCTCGCCGAGCGCAAGGTTGTACTCTGCAGTCCCTTCCGCGCTCGCGTGGCCCTCGATGCGCAGGCGGATCCCGGGGTTCTGTTTGAATCCATCGACGACCCGATCGAGAACTGCGATGGCATCTGGACGAAGGTTGTCCTGATCGAAATCGAAATGCACTTCGTCGAAGTTCAGTGTCTTGACCGCTGCCGCAGTCGCCTCTGCCGGTCTCGGCGCAGGGGCGGCTGGCGCGGGCGGCGGCGCTGGTTTCGCGGGCGCGGCGGGTGCGGCTGGCGCTGCCGGTGTCGCTGGTGGCGGCGCGGCTTCAGCGAGTTGCGGCGGCGTCTGCGGGACAAACGTCCTCACCCCGTTGTGGAAGCCAAGGCGGAACTGCATGCCCCAGGCGTGACCACTTCCGCTGCTCTCGCCCGTCAGCGCCGTGGTCGTTGAATCGTCCTCAAGACCAAACTGGTAGGTCACACCCGCGCCAAGCGACAGACCGGCGGAACTCTGCCACGTCAGACCGAGTGCGGTCGTGACGCCTCTCTTGATCTGCGAAACGATCGGTGCAAACGACCCGTCCGTCCCGGTCACAGCGCCCGGCACGGTGACGACACTGTCGTCGAAGAGATGCTCACCGAACATCTCCGTGGTCAAGCGCAGGTTCGAGCGCGCGCCGAACGCTGCACCCAATCCCCATCGCAGACCATCCGAGATGCTCACATCATCGGGGTCACCGCGGAACGCAAGACCGGTATAGCCGCTCAATTCGACGCGACGACTGATTTCTTTGCTGATCACGCCGTCTGTGAAGTAGTCGAACTGGCCGGTGCTCGCTCCCCCATCCTGATCGCCGGTGGGTAACTTCACGGTGCCGCGAAAAGCCAACGCGAACGGCTGCTGACGATGCTCGGTGAGGAGATTGAATTTGCCTCCGAGGAGAAGGTCGCCAAGCTTGTTGCCGGTCCACTGCTCCCGCACGAACGGGTTGTCGTTGATGACGCCACCGTCTTCCTGGTTGCCAGGCTCGAACAGTGGACGCAGGTCGCGGTCGATGCGAGTGACGACGCGCAACGCGCCAAATATTTCTGTTCGCGGACCGGCGCCAACTGCGAACGTGACGGGCCAATCCGACACGTCGGTCACACCCTGCTTGAAGTCGAATTCAGTGCGGTAGACGCTGAACGAGAAGCCGCCAGGCTTCACCGTTTCGGCGGTGGGAATGAACCACAGACCGGTATCACCCCAATACGAGGCAGTCGCGGGGCGCTCGGTTCGAGTCCCTGAGGAATCGTCCTGCGCCCAGGCAGGCACAGTTGCCAAGGCTCCCGACAACATCAGCATCAGCATCAGGCGTTTCATGTGTCTCTCCCTGCAATCAACCGTAGAGCTCGCCGCTGAAGCGAGTCATTCGCCCAGAGTGCAAAGGCCGGTGCCAAACGCGGACGCGGGAACTTCCTCGAATTCGGCCAGATTAATGAGGTTTTTCGCGCTGCACGCGCGCGGGTCACCCGCGATCAGACTTGCAGACCCGCGTTGGAGCGTGGCAGTGCCGCGGATGAACTTCAGCGAGTTGCGCTGAGCTTGGAAAGGACCTTGCGGACGTAGTCGCGTGTTTCACCGTACAGCGCGGCCTGTCCGCGCGCGTATCGTTGCGCGTAGCCGGGACCACCGTTGTACGCGACGAGCGCGAGTTCGAGATTGCTGCCAAACATCCTCAGCAGCTGCGAGAAGTAACGGACACCACCTTCGATGTTCTGCTCCGGCACGAATGGATTGACGCCGAGCTCTCGGGCTGTCATCGGCATCAACTGCATCAAGCCGATCGCTCCTGCGCGCGAGAGCGCTGCCGGATTGAATGCAGACTCGGTCGCCATGATCGCCTTGATGATCGAGGCCTCGACCTGGTGCAGGCTCGCGTACTTTTCGATCAGGGTGTCGAATGCGGTCGGCACGATCGCCGGGTTGCCCTCGCGTCGTCGCGGCAGATTGCGCGCGTTGTGCAGAGCGACGATTCGTTTGTACTGAGAGTCGAGATAGTTCGCGGCGATGTCCTTCGATTGACCGACGGCAAGCATTTGGCGCGCCGTGTCGAGCGCCTGCTGACTGATGCGCCCGCTCACGACGTCCGCGGTCTCACGCGCGGAGTAGCCGAGAGCCAGCAGTTGATAGGCAGCCATGTCGCGGATGGCGACACCGGCCGTCACAGCGACTCGTGGGCCACCACCACTCGTTGCAGCAGACGCGAGCTCGTCGAAGTCGAAGGGGCCGAGTTTCGAGTCGCCGATGACGGCTTGCGAGACCAACGAGAAGTCGGCCCACGCTGCGGCTCGCTCACCCTCCGTCATCGTCGCACGCTGGCGTGCGAGCGCATTCACGAGGCGGCGGATCGCGGCGAGGTCGAGGAGTCTGACGTCAGGACGGCTGACGGTGGCCGGACGAGCGACAGCCGTCGCGGCCGTACCGGGCGATGCCGTCGTGAGCGTGAGCAGAAAAATAGCGGAAAACGGCCCCATCGCGCGTTTGTACCTGGTCGTCCAGCCGTGAGGCTGCAACCAGAAGGCCAGTACATCGACGCGCAGATTTGCACACCGGACCTAGCACGAAGAACGAAGGACGAAGAACCAAAGACCAGAGACCAAGTTAAGCGCCGACGGCTTCGGCGAGGACGGGTGCGCTGACCAGCGTTGCCAACTGCGCCGCGAGGATGGTCGCCGCGGCGCGCACGCATTCGAGGCGCTCGCCGCCATGGCGGAGCTCGAGGGCGAGCACACCAGCGCATCCCGTCGCCGTGAGCAGTGGTACCACCACCGCACCCGTCGCGACGTCGCCTCCGTCAACCACTCGCGCTTCAGAGCTCCGGAACGCGCGGGCGATCGCGTTGTCCGAATCACGCGAGACGCGACCGAGTTGCGAGGTCATCTCCTGTGAGTACCCGTGAGTGAACACCGGCGTCAGTTCGTTGCCGTGCCGGTCGCCGACCCACAGGATCAAACCGACCGCCCTGAGCACCCGGGCAGCCTCGTCCAGCACCGGAGTCACGTCGCAGACATCGAGAGCACGCGCGAGCCGCGTGCACAACTGGGCCACGGCCTCGAAGTCCACGCCTGATTTCTCGTGAGCCACGACGGGCTCGTGAGCCACAACGGTCTCGTGGGTCGCGGGGGCCTCGTGCTCGACTTGGGCCTCGTGCGGGACCTCGACGACCTCTTGCGTCTGCTGGATCGGGAGGGCCCCGCGGCGCCAGGTCGGTGGCGGAGCGACTTCAGCAACCGGGTCTGCGATCGCAGGAATCCTCTCTGTCCTGACGCCGGCCGGCGTGCTCTTGAAGCTCGGCTGGAGATGCAACGCAGGGAGGGCATTCACAGCTGAATCAATGAGGCATCGAAGCCTCGTTGGCGGGCGCCGAAGACGAATATTCCGCGCCAGGGCTACGGCTTCGGTGATGTCTTCCTCGGTACTGGGGTCAGGGTAGAGCGCCTGGAATTCGCCTATCACCTGCTCGGGTTCAAGCCCGATGGCGCTCGCGTACGCACGGAAATACGAGCGACGGAATATCCCGGTGGGCCATCGCGACACATCGTCGCGCTCGAGTCCTTCGAGCAGCGACAGCTTGATCTTGGTCCGCTCCGCGATGGTGGCCAGCGGGATCTGCTGTTCCTCGCGCTGGAGCCGGAGCCTCGTTCCGAACGTTGATTCCATTACATACCCCACCGGCCCACACAAACGGCCGGCCACACAGGTTTCTTGTTACGAGGGGAGTCGTGAACGACGTGGGGTTCGTGTCCGATGAGGGATTGGGTGCCGCACAACCTCGAGCAGAACGAGGCGCCCCCGTGCGGGAAGGACCACGAATTTTGTCAGAGTAACAAGTGTGACTCACCGTCGCAAGCGCTGATTCACCTGACGTGTTGCACTTAACCCGCTCCGACGGTGTTCTGAGCACGGCCCGCAGGCGTTAGATACGAGAGCGGCGGCACGAATTCCAAATCGTTCGACCAATGCCGACGCACTGGAGCGGCTCTATGGCGGCACGCTTTGACGGTCAGGTCTTCACGTTCACGCAACCCGATGGCACTCCGATTCAACTTCGTGGCTGGGGCGACCAGTACTACGCCGTCTTCGAGACCCTCGACGGCTACACCGTCACGAAAAATCCTGCGACCGGCTACTGGGAAGTCGCCCGGCTGGCGCCGGACGGCAACACCCTCGAACCGGCCTCCACGACGGGCGCCCGGCTCGATGGATCGCGCGCGGGCGTCACGAAAGGGATCCGGATCCGTCGCGAAAGCGCCATGGCCGCGGGCCGCGAATCGGCGCTTCGGGCGTCAGGCCGGCGCTGCGAACAGCGGCGGCGGGAGCGACGGGAACAACAGCGAACAATTCGAGCGATGGCCGCCGCGGGCGGTCCAATGCTGGCGCCGCCCCAGCGCCAGACGGTCGGTGACTTCGTGGGCCTCTGTCTGCTGATCGATTTCAGCGATGCTCCTGCCACGATCCCGCGTGAAGAGGTCGATCGCTTCTGTAATCAAGTCGGCTACACGGGTTTCGGCAATCACGGATCGGTGCACGACTTCTATCTCGAGAACTCCATCGGCCGGTGCCGCTACACCAACGTCATCGCGCCCTACTACCGTGCGCTCCATCCCAAGACCTACTACACGGACCGCACGATCCCGCAGCCGCAGCGCGCCTACGAGCTGATGAACGAAGCGCTCGCCTTCCACAAGGCGCATGGCTTCGACTTCTCGCCCCTGACCGTTGACAGCCAGGGATTCGTCTACGCGATGAACGTCTACTACGCGGGACCGGTCACGAATAACTGGGCCGAAGGCCTCTGGCCGCATGCGCACCACCTCGGGAGCGCCGTACAACTGCGACCCGGAATGCGGGCCTTCGACTATCAGTTCACCGCGATGGGCTCGGAGCTGGAGCTCGGGACCTTCTGCCACGAGAACGGTCACATGCTGTGTGACTACCCGGATCTGTACGACTACGGGTACGAGTCGAGCGGCGTTGGCGGCTACTGCCTGATGTGCGCCGGCAACAACGTGAGCGAGAAGAACCCGATTCCGATCAGTGCGTACCTCAAACGTCTGTCGGGCTGGGCGCGAAACGTGATGCCGGTGACACACGGCGCCACCATCACGCTCGATGCCGGCACGAACGACTTCGCCATCTACTCACGCGGCGGGCGCGAGTATTTTCTCATCGAGAATCGCAGCCGCACGGGTCGTGATGCCTCGCTCCCCGACGAGGGTCTCGCGATATGGCACGTGGACGAGGATGGCGACAACAGCCACGAGCAGATGACGAGCGGGAGTCACTACGAGTTGTCGCTCGAACAGGCGGACGGGCTCTTTCAGCTCGAGCGCCAGCGGAATCAGGTCGGCGACCCGGGTGATCTCTTTGCCGGTTCCCTCGCGCGCTTTGCGGACAACAGCGTCCCCGACAGCAAGTGGTGGAACGGCACGTCGTCCAATCTGACCATCGAGCAGATCTCCCCTGCCGGCCAATCGATCGCTTTCCGGTGCCGGCTCTCGGACTCGGCGGCGCCGGCAACGACCGTGCAAAAAACGTCGTCGCCGAACCGTGCGATTCCGGAGAACAACCCGGTCGGCATTACGGACACGATCGACATTCCGGACACGCTCACCATCTCGAGTATCAAGATCAGCATCGATGTCACGCACACCTATCGCGGCGATCTCAACGCCACGCTGACCACGCCAGGGGGAACCGTCATCGAGCTGCACCCGAAAGGGCGAGGCGGCAACGCGCACGACCTGAACACGACGTACGACGAGACGACCCTGCCGGCTTTGGCCACACTGCGAGGGCAGAACGCGCAGGGGACGTGGACGCTGATGGTGAGGGACCTCGCACCGGGAGACACGGGGCAACTGAACCAGTGGACGCTGGAGGTGTCGTCAGCCGTTGCCGTGCTCGCGCCGATCGAGCTGAAAGAATCGCCCGGCAGCAAGATCCCAGACGCTCCAAGCGGTGGCATCATCCGATCGCTGGCAGCCACGAGCGCCGCCACGATCGACAGCGTCGAGGTGTCTGTCGACATCACGCACACGTGGATCGGAGACCTGCGAGTGAGCGTCCGCTCCCCGTCGGGCACCGAGGCCGTGCTGCACGACGGGACGGGAGGATCGGCGGACAACATCGTCCGCACCTTCACCGCCGCGAACGCTCCACCCCTCGCTGCTCTTGCGGGACAGCCGGCCGGCGGCACATGGCAGCTGAACGTCGTCGATCGCTCGGCTCAGGATGAAGGCAAGCTCAATACGTGGAAGGTGCTGATCAAGCCGTCCGCCTGAGCCGTTACTTCGTGACTTGGTTGGGGCGGCTCGTGTTTACCGGGTCTCGCTCCGATTGCCGCCCCAGCTCCAATGATCTCCCCGTCGCTCGATTCTCTTGAGGCGGACGCGGTTGTCGTTCGGGTTGCGATTCGGTGACGCCCAGATGCGGACCCAGTCTCCCTGGCGCAGCGTCCGCTTCGTGATCCCGTCGCGCTCGAGACGCGAAACACTGGCCCACTCGACCGAGTAGACCTTGGGCCGCCTGAACGCGTCCTCACCCTGGACGTGAATCCATGAGTGCGGGTTCTTGTACTGCATCTCGAGGATCTCGCCTTCGATTTCGATGGTGTCTTCTTCGAGATAAAACTCCGCGAACGAGTGGTGCCCCACGAGCGGAGTCGACAGGCTCACGACCGCGACGACGAGCGTCATCCACACCCGGGCCATCGTCAATTTGCTCCCTTTGCGAGCGCGAACAGGTCTGCCTTGGTGACCGTGCGATCCGGATTGAGCGCGTGAACAGGAATATGCCGATCGAAGTCCAGTTGAAGCCGTTCGATATTGGAGACGAGCGTTGCGATCGACGGGCTCACGGGCTGACCGGTCGCCGGAACGGCGAAATCGGCCGTGAACAGGATGCGCTCCTTCGGGAGATACGCGATGAGCATGCCGTCGCTGTGATCGAGATTCATGACGTGGTGCAATTCCAGCGAATGCGCATCGTCCTTGAGCACCAACTTCTCGACGACACCTTCGACCTTCGGCTTCTTGCCGGATTTCGCCAGCACGTCGCCGACCAGCGTCCGAGGCGAGCCAAACCCATTCTCGAGGAAGAACTTGTTGTTGTCGTCCGTGAGGATTGTGACGCCCTCCGCGGCGAATGGCCCAAGGCCTCCGGCGTGATCAAAGTGCGGATGCGTGTTGACGACGTACCTGATGCGCTTGCTGGGAAACAGCCGCTTCGTTTCGCCGAGAATCGCCAGGCCACGAGCCTCGTTCTGTCCGCCTTCGAGCACGACGACGTACTCTTTGAACTCGACGGCGAGCGCGACATATCCACCCGTGATGCGGTAGACACCCTCCGCAAGTTTCTCGGATGCGACGGCAGGCGCCGCAGGGGGTGCCGCCTGCGCGCCTCGGCCCGGTCCCGATGTGGCCCCAGGAACGGGAGCAATCATCAGCTGTTCGAGGTTGGGAGGATTAGCGACGGCAGCGCTGATTGCCGCGACGAACGTCTCCATACCGACCTGGCGCTGCGCGATCCGCGTCGGAACCTTGAGTCCCCCGAAGTCGCGGTACTCGCTGTATCTGAACTCGACGTGCATGTCGCCCAGGATCGGGTGCTCAACCCAGGTCTCGACGCGCTCCACGATGTTCGCGCCATTGAGGTAGCCGACGACCTTGTACGACTCACCGGATGGTGCCTTCTGCGCCGGGCTCCATGTCACGACTCTGTAGGTCTCGCCTTCGATCTTCCGCGAGCGAACCGTTGCCTTGTTCGCCGCCGCGCCGCGAAGGAAGCCCCATGGCGTGAGCCAGATTTGCATCTGCTGCGCCCACGCCGGCGTGGCGGGCGTGATCAACTGATCGAGCGTTCCCGGTTGCGGCGGTGGGCCACCGCGGACGGCCGGAGGCATCGTGGCGCCGGTGGCCCGTGACGCGGGTTGAACAAAATCGATGGTGCGCGTATAGCTGCGGACCGATGTCGAGGAGAGGCCGAACGAGATGGTGCGGCTCTGACCGAAGTTGGCAGTCGCCGCATTCCCGGAATACGTAATCGACGTCAGACCGACCGCGCCCAGGGCGTTGGTCGCATCCTCGATGGTCGTCCTGGCGTCCTGCGCAAGGGCGATCGCTGGCAGGAGCATCCAGACAAGGGCTGTCACCGCAGATGTCTTTCGCATCCGGGGACATGCTCCGACCAAGCCGTGATTACGTCAAGGGCGATTACAGGCCAGGAACCGGCCCGACGTAGGCGATGAGTCGTCCGGCCACGATGGCCCCGGTCCCGTGCAGGCGGAGCGCTCGAAACCAGGTCGAGTCCGCGGTGTCGCGACTGAAGTGCCGCTCAGGATGACGAACGACTACATCCTTCACGCGCGCATGCAGTAGCGACGTTCTTCAGTAGTACTCGGGCTGAATGCCGGTCGCCGTGAGAGAGCTATCTGCCTGCATTCGTCCGTACACTTCGAGCTCAATCCCGTTCTGAACCTCCGAGCACTTGATGTGCTCGTAGATCGTGCCGCTCGTCGTCCTGACGATCTGCGATCCGAGGCGGAACGTCAGGGCGGGACACGCACCCGCCAGACGAGAGACGTCACCCTCGATCTCGATCACGCCCGTGGTAGGACCCGCAGCCTGGGCGCCGCTCGCGCCTGAGGGACCAGCTGGCGACATCGATTCCGAGTCGCCGCTGCATGCAACAGACGACACGGCGATGACGGCCGCCAGAAACAATCCGAGTTTAGAAGTCACATTGTCCTCCCGAAATACAGCCGAGACGGCTCCTCTCGGAGAGCTGGCAAGACTGGTTCCCTTATACCCCATCTCCCTTCCACGTCGCGTGACTGTTTCGTGGTCTCCCGCGTCCGCGGATAGGTTTGCGCCAGCCGCTGTATACAGCGCAGCAGCAACTCACTTGCGCCTTGACATCGTGTCCACTCAGCGTTATCCACTGCGTGGACTTCGTCCGTTTTACTCGCGTCTCTCCCCACGGCACCCAGACATCGAAGACGTCGGCAACCCGGAAGGCCACAGGACATGGCAGAAGGAGGAGCCAATGGTTCGAACCCACGGAGGTTTGGGGGTATGCGTCATCGTTTGCACGCTGCTACTCCCAGGTGTTGCATCAGCACAGCAGGCGCAAGCCAGTGGAATTGCAGGAGTCGTCAGAGACACGTCGGGCGCGGTGCTGCCTGGCGTGACGGTGGAAGCGTCGAGCCCGGCACTCATCGAAAAGACCCGTACCGTCGTCACTGATACTGAGGGCCGGTACAACATCATCGATTTGCGTCCCGGCACGTACCTCGTGACGTTCTCGCTCCAGGGATTCAACGTGTTCCGGCGTGACGGCATCGAGCTCACATCAGGATTCACCGCAACCGTCAATGCGGAAATGCAGGTGGGCGCGCTTACCGAAACGATCACGGTCACGGGGGAATCGCCGCTCGTCGACACGCGCAACGCGCGCAAGCAGACGGTCGTGACCGACGATCTACTCAACGTCCTTCCGAGCAGCGTGAAGAATCTGAACAACCTCGTGACGCTCACACCCGGGTTCCGCGGGAACGAGGGGTTCGACGTGACCGGCGCCTACAGCGGTCAGATCGGCGGAACGTTCCACGGCAAGGGCGGCACGAACGTCCAGTTCGATGGCATGGGCATCCAGCACGCCTCGGGCAATCAGGGCTACAACGCCAACGCCGAGACGGTGCAGGAAATGGTGATGTACACGAGCGGCATCACGGCAGACAGCAACGCCGACGGCGCGATCGTGAACATGATCCCCAAGGAAGGCGGCAATCAGTTCGCGGGCTCGGTCTCGGGACTCTTCTCGAACGACAGCCTGATGAGCAGCAACCTGAGCGACGATTTGATCGCGCGCGGGCTCAAGAGCGTCAACTCTCTGAACTACATCTACGACGCCGGGTTCACGCTGGGCGGCCCGATCGTGAAGGATCGCCTGTGGTTCTACGGGTCGTTTCGTGAGTGGGGCAACAAGCGGCAGGCCGCCAACAAGTTCTACAACGCCACGCAGCACACACCGTTCTATACGCCGGACCTCACACGCCCCGCGTTTGCAAAGGAATGGTACGAATCGAAAGCGATTCGCCTGACGTGGCGTGCGACTGAGAAGAACAAGTTCAACTTCTTCGCGGATCCCCAGCGCGATTGCCATTGCCCGGCGCTGACGGCGAGCGGATCGGTCAATGCGCCTGAGGCGTTCTTCAGTTACAACCTGAAACCGGCGGGGCTCTATCAGATCACCTGGAGCTCGCCGCTCACCAACCGGCTGCTGCTCGAGGCTGGCGCAGGCCGCGCCGATGGCAGCTGGCCGATTTACCGGCAGCCGGAAGTGACACGCGACGACATCTCGATCGTGGAGCAATCCACCGGCATGCGCTACAACTCGGGCACGCCGACCTTCGGCCCGCTGTACTACACAACGCAGCTCGTGCCGCGTTTCAGTCAGCGCTTCTCCGCGTCGTACGTGACCGGCGGCCACAACGTCAAAGGTGGGTTCTATTTCGAGGAAAGCTACCTCGAGATCGAAGCGGAGAACGGGACGAACAACGTCGAGTATGCGTTCAACAACCAGGTGCCGGTGAGCGTGACGCAGTGGGCGACGCCATACGGATTGAAGGCAGAGAACAGGGACTTCGCGTTCTACATCCAGGACCAGTGGACGCTCCAGCGCCTGACCCTGACCTACGGGCTGCGCTACGAGTACTTCAACGGCTACGTGCCGGCGCAGCACGTCGATGCGACGCCGAACGGGTGGGTTCCCGAGCGCAACTTCGACGAAGTCAAGAACGTCCCGAACTGGAGGGATGTCGATCCCAGGATCGGCGCGGCCTACGATGTCTTTGGCAACGGCAAGACGGCGATCAAGGTAGCGCTGGGACGATACGTTGCCAAGACGGCCATCACCATCACGCAGAACAACAACCCGATTCAGACGGCGATCAACTCCGTAAACCGTACCTGGAATGATTCGCTCTTTCCAGTAGGCGATCCGCGTCGCGGCAACTACGTTCCCGACTGCGACCTGGCAAACCGCGGCGCCAACGGCGAGTGCGGCGCCATGGCCAACCAGAGCTTCGGCGGCATCACGACGACGACTCGCTATGCCGACGATGCGTTGCTCGGATACGGCGCGCGCGGCTACAACTGGGACTTCACCACGGAGATCCAGCACGAACTGCGGCCGGGGGTGTCGTTGAACGCGGGCTACTACCGCAACTGGTTCGGCAATCACCTGGTCACGGACAACGTCCTCGTGACGCCGGCGGACTTCAGCCCGTTCTGCATCACGGCGCCGAGTGATTCGCGGCTCCCCAATGGCGGCGGCTATGAGGTGTGCGGCCTGTACGACGTATCACCTGCCCAATTCGGTCGGGTCAACAGCGTCATTCAGCAGTCCGACAACTTTGGGAAGCTGTCACGGGTGAACGACTTCTTCAACGTCACGCTGACGGCGCGCCTCAAGGCGGACCTGATCGTTGGTGGCGGTGTGGATACGGGACGCAGCGTCAACGACGCCTGCTTCGACGTCGACTCGCCGGGAGCCGTGGCGACCGCACTGCCCGGAAACCTCGCGGGCATCGGTGCCGGCGTCCTCTCGACTCCGACGCCGTTCACGAAGACGACGATCGACGGCAAGAACATCTGCCGCATCGTCACACCCTTCAAGGGGCAGACGCAGTTCAAAGGGTTCCTGACCTACCCGCTGCCGTGGGACATGATGGTCAGCGCCGTGTTCCAGAACATCTCGGGACCGACAATCACGGCGAACTACGCCGCCACCAACGCGCAGATCCGGCCATCGCTCGGTCGCGATCTCGCGGCGTGCAGGGGTGCTGCCACGTGCTCCGCGACAGCCACCGTGCCGCTGATCGCTCCGCAGACGATGTTTGATGACAGGCTCACGCGGCTCGATCTGCGCATCGGCAAGCGCATCATGCTGTCACAGCGCATGCGCCTCCAGGCGAACGTGAACGTCTACAATGTGTTCAACGGCAGCGCGAGCTCCGTGCTGAACGTCAACTACGGTCCGCTCTGGCTGCAGCCGTCGCTGCTGCAGGACGGACGAATGCTGCAGTTCAGCGGAAACCTGACGTTCTGATCCAAAAGAGACAACTCCCAACTCCACAACTCCCAACTCCCAAGAAAGATGTCGTGATTGGGAAGTGGGAGTTGGGAATTGGGTGTCGAGAGGTCCTGCGATCGCTGACGCATCGTGATGAACACAGCTGATCAATTTTTGTGTATCATCCAAGCGACTGGCGATGCATCAGGACGATCCAGGACTCGAACAACGGTTGTCTCGCTTCGAGGCACAGTTGGATCGTTTCAGCCTCGCCCTTCATCAGTGGCAACACACACAAACCCAGGCACCCGCGGATCCATCCGCCGATCTCGATCAGCGCATGCGCTCGCTCGAAGAAACCATTTCGCGCGAAGCTCAGGCACTGCGGCACCTGCACGAAGAGCCGCTGAAACAACTGCAAGGCCACGCTGAATATCTCACCGAGATCTCGCGCAACCTGCAGGCGCTGGTCGCCGATCTGCGTGTGAGCGCCGGCTCGCAGGTGTCGAACCAGGGCTCGGCCGCCAATTGGCCGCTCGAACGCGTCGTCAACCTGCACGACGAACTGCGCCGGACTGCCAGCGGAAGCGACAGTGGCCAGGACTCGTTGCCGGCCGACAGCACGCAGTCGCTCACGCGTCGCGTCCATCTCCTCGAAGCCGCACGCGAACAGGAAGTCGCACCACACAGTGTCGAAGATCATCCGGCCAGGCGTCGCTGGGTGTACGCCGCCAGTGCCGCAGGTGCCGTCCTCGCCATCCTGCTGGTCGTTGTGGTCGTCAGGTGGATCGAAGACCGGTTGAACGACGCGTCCGCTCGGGTAGCGTCGGCCGAGCAACAGGTCCTGACGACGACGGAGACGGCCAATCGCGAGGTCGCTGCCGCTCGCCAGGACGCCGATCGTCAGATCGCTGAAGCCCGCCAGTTGGCACAACGGGCCGAGACGGTGGGGGTCATTCTCACAGCTCCCGATCTCATTCGCTTCAATCTGACCAGTGGAGAGACCAACGGATCCTCGGCGCAACTGCTGTGGAGCCGAACCCGTGGCCTGGTGCTCAGCGGCTCACGCCTGCCGGCCGCACCGCCCGAAAGCACCTATCAGCTGTGGCTGGTGACGAACACCGAATCGATCGGCGCCGGACTCTTCGTGCCTGACGATGCCGGCCGCGCAACGCTCGTCGTCGATGCCCCGCCGCGAGTGCCGGGCGCAGTCGTTGGGGCCGCCGTCACGGTCGAACCGAGCGGCGGGCGGACATCACCAACGGGTCGCACGCTTCTCGCCCGTTTTCCCTGATTTTCTGTAGGCGCGTCCAAAGACACGCCTCTACTGGAGCGTGTAGCGACGGACCTTCAGACCCGCCGCGGAGATACGGTCAGCGCTGGAGATTGACCGCCACGCGAGCCGGCGTATCCGGCTTTATGAGCGTCCGTTCGCGTCGTTCCCCGAGTTGCGGATGACGGAAGACGATCTCGTGCTCTCCAGGCGCAATTGACAGGTTCCCGAGGGGCGTATCGCCGTAAGCGGTCCCATCGATCCAGACGCTCGCCCACGGCGTCGCGTTGATGTTCAGCCGGCCGTTCGGGATCGTGACGGTGACGGCTGTGATCTGACCTGGCTTCACGTCCACTTCGCGACGAGTGCGATACCCGATCACGCTGTTCACGAAATCGAACTCGCGACGCCCGGCCCTCGCGATGATCGGGCCATCCTGACTCGACCCGAGCAATCGTTCACCGTCCAGGACGTGCAGCTCGATTGGCGACGTGATCCGAAACCCGCCGCTGCGCGGGGGAACAGCAGCAGGAAGCTCCGGCTTGGTGGCAACAGGTCGAACGTCCGGGACGGCGGCCTCCTCGTTCGCGGGCGCGACCGCGGAGAGCACGCGAACGCCGGGTATTTCCTGCTCGACTCTCAGCGCCAGTGGCGTGACGGGCGCAGGGTCCGTGCTTGTCACGGTTTGTGGCGCAGCCGACTCGATTGCGGGCGGCAGCGCGGCGGCCTGAGTGGGGCCCGAACCCAAGTACAGCAATCGGCCGATGACGACGGCTTCTGCGAGGGCGATGACGCCCGCCGCAATCGCGGCCCATCGAATCGCATTCCCAAATCGACGCGTCGGTTGAACGGCGACGATGCCTATCGGCGCGAGCGGATGCTCGCGCTCGGCCGGCCCGGGGGGAGGCGGCGAAGCCGGCGGTGGACTCTGCGGCGCAACCGTCTCCTTCGCTGCAGCCGGAGCCGCGAGCCGTTGTATCGGCTGGCCAGCGCCTTCGCGCGGCCCTTCCTGCTTCAACTCCGATAACGCATCGCTCGCTTCCCGCGCCGAGCGGAACCCGTGCTCATTGAGATACAACGCGCGCTCGAACCAGTAGCGAATCGCTCCTGGCCTCACGATACGATCGAGGAGTTCACCGATCGCGTGCGGATACTCGTCGAACACGATACGGCGTCCCGCCATCAATGCGAGAGCCACCAGCGTGAGTTGCGCGACGTCACTCCTCGTGTCCAGTGGCGGACAGACCAGGCGAGACAGCGGCGTCAGGATGCCGAAGTTCGACCACAACTGAGCTGGCGGGAGTTCGAGGGCCTCGATTCCGGATCCCACCATGTGCTCGCGAATCGTCAGCCGGCCCTCGTTGGTGAGGACGATGCGATCGAGCGTCACCGCGCCGTGCGCGATCCCGTCCGAATGCTCGTGGAGGGCGGTCAGCGCCGGCATCAGCTGTCGAAGCAGATGAATCGCGAATTCCGTGCTGCGCGGCTTCTTCAATGCATCCGAAAGCCGCACGCCCTGGACATAGGTCGAGACGACCGCGAGCCCCTCTTCCTGGCCGAACTCTTTGATCGATCGGACAACCGGAAACGCGGGATGCTGAAACGTGCTCAACGTTTCCATCCGGTGCCTGAGCGCGGTCGCAAATCTCGGATCGCGCGCGAGCTCGGGCTTGAAGCGTAGGAGCTCCCACGACGGCGCCGTCGTGTTATCGAACATCAACAGCCGATCGCCGAGGCCATCGCCGTGACCTTGCGCGTACCAGGTGGTCAGGCGGTTGCCGCTTTCAGCCGCCGGAGGGAGCTGATCGACGATTAGATCTCGGGCTGTACTCATGGCGCCAGCCTTCTCTGGGGGCGGTGCCGAAGCGTCAGTGGATCGGTGCGCAATGGTGTGGGAACGTCCACATTGTGCACGAACCGCGGCCGGAGTAGAAGCGCAGAAGTTCAGCGTCGCGTCGCACGCGCGCGCGCCGCGCCGACGAGCGAACCGTGGAACGACGATTCTGGCGAGCGCGTGGTCATGCCGATCGCAGAGTTGAGGAACGCGCCGGTGCTGTCGCCCGACTTCAGCATCTTCATCAGTCGCGCGGAGACGAGGGCGGCATGGTCGGACGAGGCGCCGCACAACAACACGGCGATCTCTCGTTCGCTGAGGACACCAGCAAAGTCGCCGGCGCGAAGTTGCGCCCGGATCTTCCCGACCGACGCGGCCAGCAGGCCGCCGCGCCCCGCCGCTTCGTCGACGGACACGACCACGACAGAGGCCTGGCGGCCCGTTGCGATCGCGTTGTCAGCCAGTTGGTCGAATACGGAGTCGATCGGCCGAAAACGCCGCCGGCGTTCACCGTCACTCGATCGCTGAAGCCCGGTTTGCATCCAGCGGTGTATCACCGCCATGCCGGCCAGAATCATCTCGCGGTCCAGCGCCGTGAACGGCGACTGCTCGCGTTCGCAGACGACGACCATGACGCTGTCGCCGTCCGACGATCTCACCACCAGCCGATTGCCTTCGGCCTGATCCGGTCCGGCAAGCAAATCCGTCAAACCGACCACCAACGCGGGCCGGCCACCACTGGTCAGGGCGAGCCCACCACGCGTGGCGTTGACGGCATCCATCAGCTGATCGAGTGCAATCTGCCCAGAGCTCTCGGGTGGTTCGTTGGTTGGACGCTGTGGTCTCGACACCTCCGCGACCAGCCGGCTTGTCGCCATCGTCGCCGTGTCATGCAGCGATTCCCGCAGGATGTCGGAGTACACCCTCAGGCGAACCTGTTCGCGGTCGTCGATCATCCCGGAGAACACCAGCAGCCAGGCGATGTCGCCGGCAAGGATCCGCAGCATGAGCGTGTCGCCGGGTTCCGCAACGATCCCGAGGCCCTCGACCTCGCTTCGTGACAGGCGCACGATCCGCCCATGCGCCGGCGACACCACGTCGTCGAGCCGGTCATGCGTGGAGGGGGGCGCCGACAGTGCCGCTCCGTAGGGAACGAACCCACCGTTCGCACCGGCGACGTAGCAGCGAGCCCGCACGTCGTCCCAGACGCTCAACGCTTCGACGAACGCCCCAATCACCTTGCGGGCCGATCCTCGCGCCGTCGCCTCCCGAAGAATTCGACGGAACGAGACAATCCGATAGGGCTCGACGCTGATGGCGCTGGTCTGCGCCAGTGTCGCGTCGATCGCGCCGGTCAGCCAGTGCGCGATGGCCTCGAGATCCTGACGGCACTCCTCGACTGACTCGACGTTCGGTCGCGCGACGAACAGCACGCCCCCACTTGCCAGCGAGCAGCACACCGCCTGCAAGTTTTCGACGGAGACGAAGACCGGTTTCCGCGACTCGAGAACGTCCGACATCGCCAGTGCGATCGTCGGCTCACCCGATGTGAGCATCGTCCGGAACTCGACCGCTTCAGGGGCGGGCCCGACTGGAAACACCGGCGCCTGATGCTCGTCGACCATCTCGATGATGATGTCGAGCCTCGGCGCCAGATCGACAAGCCATTCCCACGACTGGCGGCTGATTGCGCTCTCGAAATCTGTTTGCTGCATGGAAAGACCCGAAAGTCATTGCTGAGGCACGCGTTCGGGTGACGAAAATCTTAGGACGAATGCACTCAGATGAAGCTCGGCCGGACTAGCTCGACCGCAATTTGAGTGCAGAGTTGTACCCGCCGTGGCCCTGCCCCTATAGAACGGCGATCGCCTCGATTTCGATCATCCAATCCGGGTGGGCGAGCGACGAGATCTCGATGAGCGTCGAGGCGGGTCCTTTCTTCCCGAAGAACTCCTCGCGAATCGGAGCAAGGTCGACGCGGTAGCGCATATCCGTCAGGTAGGTCGTGATCTTGATGACGTTCGCCATCGTGCCGCCCTGCGCCTCGACCAGGGTCTTGATCGCCTCGTATGCGCCGCGTGCCTGTCCTTTGAAGTCGCCACGACACGCGACGCCACCGTCCGGCGTATAGGCAACCTGCCCTGACAGAAAGAGGATCGTCTGGGCCTGCGTCACCTTGACGCCCTGACTGTATGTTGCCGGTTCGAACACACCCGGCGCACCGAATTTTTCGATGTTGGCCATCGCTCTACTTTTCTCGAAGACCGAACGCGTAGAGGGAGTTGCCCGCCATCACGCTCACGTACTGTTTGCCGTTAACCGCGTAGGTCATAGGGCTCGATGCGACGGATGGCCCGAGGTTGGTCTGCCACAGCAGCTTGCCCGAGCGCGCGTCGAGCGCATAGAAAGCTCCGTCGCGTCCACCGCTGAAGAGCACGTCTGAAGCCGTCGTCAACACGCCAGCCTCGGTCATCGGTGCCGAGAGCTTGTACGACCATCGCTTCATGCCGGTCTTCGGATCGATCGCCTGAATGGTGCTGTGGACATCGTCAGTCGCCAAGCCGGGACGCGGAAAGATTCCAGTGAAGCCCTGACCCTCGCGGAATTCCGGCGGTTTATCAGCTTTCACATATGTCGTCGAGGTGTTCTCCCACGCGGGGACGTAGAACAGGCCAGTACGCGGGCTGAACGAGGGGCTATACCAATTGGTGCCACCCTGATTGCCCGGGTAAATCAACGTCCCTTCCTTCGTCGGAGCCATGCCAGGCACTGGAATCGGCCGGCCTTTCTCGTCGAAGCCGTCCACCCAGTTCACTTTCACGAACGGCTGGCCTTTGAGGAACTCGCCCGTCGTCCGATCGAGGACGTAGAACAAACCGTTGCGATTCGCCCACAACATGACCTTGCGCGGTTTGCCCTGCCAGTCGAGATCGGCAAGCACGGGGACCTGTGTCGAATCCCAGTCGAACTCGTTGTGCGGTGAGAACTGGTAGTGCCACTTGAGTTTGCCGGTGTCCGGATCAATTGCGAGCACTGAGCAGCTATAGAGGTTGTCGCCCAGACGCCCTGCGCCATCCCAATCCGGACCGGGATTGCCCGTTCCCCAATATGTGAGGTTCGTCTCGGGATCGTAGGAACCGGTGACCCAGATTGGCGCGCCGCCGTTCTTCCAGGAGTCGCCGCTCCAGCTCTCGTTGCCGGCTTCGCCGGGGCCGGGCACGGTGTTGAAGCGCCACACTTCCTTGCCCGTTTTCACGTCCCATGCGGCGATGAAGCCGCGGACGCCGAACTCCCCACCCGCGCTGCCCGCAATGACCTTGTCCTTCACCACGAGCGGTGCATGCGTGAATGCGTAGCCCTGCTTGGGATCGGCCGCAGGCTCCGTCTTCCAGAGCTCGCGTCCCGTCTTGGCGTCGATGGCGATCATCCGGGTGTCAAACGCCGCCAGAAAGATCGTGTTGCCCGAGATCGCCACACCTCGGGACAGCCGTCCGCAACAATTCTTGGCCGCCGGATCGGGCGTGTACTGGTAGATCCAGATCTGCTTTCCGGTCGCCGCATTCAGCGCGACGACGTCGTTCGGGCTCTGAATCGTGTACATCGTCCCATCGACGACGAGCGGCGTCACTTGATGTCTTTCCAGCGATCGCGACTGGAAGACCCACTTCAACTCGAGGTCGCGCGCATTGCCGGGCTGAATAGCCGTCAGCAGGCTATGGCGCTGGCTCGAGAGCCCACCCGAATAGGTCAGCCAGTTCTGTGGCTCCTTGCTGGATTGCTGAATCCGATCGAAGGAGACGTTCGGCGCGGGCACTTCGCGATTCGGCGGCGGGGCGCCAAACGGCGGAGGCTCCTGTGCGACAAGCACGGCAGACAGAAGGAGATACACGCAGACGCGCAATGTCATCAACGGCCACCTCTTGGGTTGGACGGTCATCTTAATACTTAATGCGACACTCGCTCGCAAGACGCCCCTAACATCTCGACGCTCACGAGCCGAGAAAGTACCGGGGGACTTCCGCATGTGGAATCAAGACGACGCGCGACAGGACAAGTTCAAGCCAGTTCAACCCGTTGATACTTCAGCAGCTTCCAAACCCAAGCTCGGCGACAACAACGAACCAAAGACGGCGCAGTTCGGGCGATCGATTTGCGTCAAGGGCGACATCACCGGTTCCGAGGATCTGACCGTTGACGGCCAGGTGGACGGACGCATCGACCTGCCTAATCACACACTTACGGTCGGACCCAACGCCACGATCTGTGCCGACATCATCGCGAAGACGGTCATGATTTTTGGAACGGTGCTCGGAAGCGTCACGGCTCATGAGCGGATTGAAATCCGTCGTAGCGGATCGGTCGAAGGCAACGTCGCCTGCGCCCGCCTGGTTGTTCAGGACGGTGCGATTCTGAGCGGCAAGGTCGAAACGCGTGGCGAACGCCGTCCTTCGCGGACCGCGGCGACCGAAAGCGCGCAGGTTCTGGCGCCCGTCGCCTGATCGAACGAGATAGATGCGCGGTGCCGGGACCCCCGCACCGCGCACTCCCCTGCTAGATCGCGGATGTCTGCTGCATGATCGCCTGACGGCGTCCGCGTTGTGCCGACTCGGATCGATGGTGGGCGAACTCCACTTTGCCGGCGGACTCGCCCAGGATTCGCGCAAGCGTCGCCCTCAGCGTCGCCCCGTCATCGTCGAAGCCGCCATGTGTGGTCGCGCGTGCCGCTCCCGGGCGGCCTTCCGGTACGGCGTTCGGTGAAAGCACCCATCCCTTCGGAAGCTCGCGATCAGACAGCTTTCTCAGGAACTTCTCCATGCCGAGCAGCGGCTCGCCGTCCGCGTCGCTGAACCAGGGTTTGCGCAGTTCCTTTTCAAACGCGTGCGACACGAGATAGAGCAGTGACTTGTGGTAGATGTTGGCGCAGTCGTCGTCCTGCTCGGCACGATCGGTGAGCGTGAAGATCGCGAAGTCCTTGATGCTGCCGCCGCGAATCGCCGGCAGATAATTCTCGCGATAGAAGTCCATCGTGCATGCGGGCGCCCACATCGTGCAGGTCGAAAACTGCACCGGCTTTCCTCCTGCGTTCTGATTGGCGCCTGCCAGTCCCCCGAGCAGAATCGAACCGGCGCTGTGTCCCACCAGGTGCACCTGTAGCTTTGGGTTTTTGGCGAGGAGCTTCTTCACCTCATTCAACGCCACCAGCAGACCACCGTTCTTCTGGCTCGCCTTGATGGCGTTCTCCTGCATCTCCGCCCACACGCGATGACCACCCGCTACTCGTGCGATCGGTTCAAGGCCATCGTCCAGGCGGTCGAGCATGAAGTCCTTCGACTTGTCCAGGAACCCTTCAGGCCGGCGACGCGAAACGGCGTCCTGCAGGATGTTACGAATCGTGCTCCAGAGATCCGTTCTCCAGATGAACGCGATCGGATAGACGCCGGCATCGAGCAGCGTCGGTCGCAGGTCGGCAACCTTCTGAATCGCGGAGTCCTCAGCGGTCAGCCCGCCGTGGGCGTAGAGCAACAGGTGCTTGATAGTGGATCCGTCGGCGGCGACGCGGTCCGAGAGCTGCGAGAAGATCTCCTTTACGTCCTCTTCGGATGTCCCGTACGTGCCATCTGTCTTGAGCAGTCCGTTGTTTCCGAGGCTGATGATGTGCGGACGAAGATCGCAGAACACATAACTGCGCGAGCCCTGCGATGCCACGCCAACGCTGCGTGACACCGACTCGCGCGAGCGCAGGATGACGGGTGCACCGAGACGCGCGACCCAGATGTCACTGCCGTTGGCGAGCCAGTCATCGTACGAGACCTGCGCGTATCCGTCCTTGCCCCAGTCGTCCGCCCAGGAGTTCTGGATCCAGAACCCTTTCTGGTCGTAGGCGACGATGGCGAACGCGTGCCCGCCGATGATCTGGGATTCGGGCGTCCACTCGATGACGCCGTCCGTACCCACGTTCTGCCACCCTTCGTGTACTTGTGACGTCGCGTAGAGAATGCCGACCTCGGTAATCGCGGCGTGCATCGCGATGAGGTCCTTGTGATTGACGCGGAAGTAGGCGCCGAGCGGCCGGCGCAGCGCATCCTCATATCGCTTTGCGAAGAGCTTGCTGTCCTGCTTTTCGGTCTTGCGGTCGTAGATCCAGTGGCCGCGAGAGCAGACGCCGTGCTTGTGCCAGCCCTTCATCGCGCCGCGCGCGCTGGAGCCGCTGTATTTCTCACCCGGCCACTCGTCGTACCGGCGCGCCATGTTGTAGAGCATCCGGGGACTGATTTCGTCCTCGTCGCGAATCACGTCGCGCGTGCGGAGCAGGTAGTGCACGACGGTGGCGAGACCAAAACCGGTGCACGCGCCTTCGGTGCCCTGATCGAGGATCGGCACCTTCATCTTGCGGTACTCATCGAGCGGCCGCTCGGTCTGGACTTCGATCAGCGTCGGCTCGAACATCCGATCGCGAAAATCAAGTGTGTCGGGCCGCGCGTCGAGGACGCGCGTCTGCGCCGAGCCACGGCTGGCGCCTCGCGAACGGATGACAGGAGGCGTCGTTGGATCTCCGCTCTGCACGGATGAGGTTACGTTCTTGCGCGCACGTTTTGTTTTCGCCATGACGCGCAACGGTGCGGCATTGCGAAGCTCAAGTCAAGAACACTTGATGCGGCAACGGCACGATCATTCGGATTTTCAGACGACGAAGTCTTTGAAGCGGCGCATGTATTCGGCGAAGGCCGGACTCAGTCCGCTGGCACGCAGCGAGTCGATCGTCACCGGAGGGCGCAAAGGAGTCCATTGCGGATCGACGGCACGACGTGGCCAGTCGGCGTTGATGATCGCCGAGCGCCCGAGCACGACGCCATCGGCGCCCTTGGCGAGGAGTTCTTCCGCCTCCATTCGCGTCCAGACCGAGCCCGCGGCCAGGAGCACAACCTCGGACGGCAACGCTTCGCGGAACAGTGGAATGGCGTGCGTGTCCGGCCGCTTGGCGGTATTGGACAGCGAGTGCCACATCGACAGGTGAATGAAATCGGCGCCGTCATCCGCAAGCCAGCGAGCGGTCTGTACGCTCTCATCGAGATCGAGCCCGCGGGCGTTGCCGAAATCCTCGGGAGACAAGCGCACGCCCACGGTGAAGTCGCGCCCCACGCGTACCCGCACCGCCCGGAGCGCCTCCCGTACCAGCCGCGCGCGTTGTTCGAGCGGACCACCCCAGTCGTCGGTGCGCCGATTCTGCGTAGCGCTCAGGAACTGCGTGAACAGATACCCGTGCGCACCGTGGAGTTCCACACCATCGAATCCGGCTGTCTGCGCGCGCGCAGCGGCGTCGGCGAACTGGCCGATCACGCGATGGATGTCGTCCACGGTCGCCGCACGAATGCCGTCTCCGTCGCTCGCACTCCAGGGAACCGTGCCGATGAGCGTTGGATCCGCCCGCAAGCCGCCGTGGAAGATCTGGACGATCGAGGTTGCGCCCCGATCGCGAAGCGCGGTGGCGAGCGTCGTCAGACCCGGCAACAGAGAGTCGTCGAACACTCCTAGCTCGCCGGGCCAGCCCTGACCGTCGCGAGCCACATGCGCGGCGCACGTCATCACCACGCCGAAGCCGCCGTCGGCGCGCGACGACAACCAGCGAAGCTCGTCATCACCGAGGGAACCGTCTGCGTGGCTCTGCATATTGGTGAGCGGAGCCAGCACGATACGGTTGCGTGCCGAGAGCCCGGTGCGAAACACCAGAGGCTGGAAAAGAGAGGCCATCGAAGAAGTAATAGGATCGCACAGTGAAGCGTTCAGGCGTCGCCGATCTGCCATTGCACGGCGGCCGCGTACCTCCGTGGCTCGCGACGCGCATGGTCACGCTCGGCACTGCGATCGTCGAGAGCGTGCTCTATCACTACGATCGCCCGGCGCTGCTGTCGCGGCTGAGCGATCCGTTCTGGTTTCAGGCGCTCGGGTCGGTGATGGGGATGGACTGGCATTCGTCCGGGATCACCACCTCGGTCATGGGCGCGTTGAAGAAGGGACTCAATCCACGGGCGCACGAGCTCGGGATTCATATCTGTGGTGGTCGCGGCAAGCAGTCGCGCAATACGCCGGCGGAACTGCGAGCCATCGCTGCGCGCACGAGCCTCGATGGCGACGCCCTGGTTCGCACCAGTCGCCTGACGGCTCGCATCGACAACAACGCGGTCGCCGACGGTTTTCAGATCTACCTGCACTCGTTCGTGCTGACGTCGGACGGCGAGTGGGCGATCGTCCAGCAAGGCATGAACGAGGCGACCCGCACCGCGCGCCGCTATCACTGGCACTCCGCCACTGTCCGTGACTTCACCACCGAACCTCACACAGCAATCGTCGGTGAGCACGCAGGCACGATCATGAATCTCGTCGATCGCCAGGCGGGACCCGCGCAGGACGCGCTCATGGCGATCGCGCGCGAGGATCCGGCACGCACGCTCGCTGACGTGCGACGCCTCGAGATGCCCGCGCATCACGACGTGCGAGCGGCCGACGTCAACGAAAAGCGCCTCGGCGCCGTCCTCGCCCTCGCGCACGAACGCGATCTCCGTGACTTCGCGTCGTTCTTGCTGCTCGAGCAGCTTGGGCCTCGCACACTGCAGTCGCTCGCGCTGATCGCCGAAGTCGTGCACGGCACGCCCACGCGGTTCGACGATCCCGCTCGCTTCGCGTTCGCGCATGGCGGAAAGGACGGACACCCGTTCCCAGTGCCCCTGCGCGTCTACGACGAGTCGATCGCTGTCCTGCGGCGCGCACTCGACCTCGCGAAACTTGGCCACTCAGAGAAGCTCGACGGAATGTCACGCCTCGACGCCTTCGTCCGCGGGATCGAACGAGGCCGGCGTCCTGAGGCCGATGTCGAGGCGACGATCGCTCACGAGCGGGCCATCTCGTCGTCGCTCGGCGGCCGCACGGTCTTCGACGACAAGCGAGACCGACGCGGCAACCGTGGTTCGCACACAAAACAACTGGATTTGTTCGACCCGCGAATCGACGACGAGAAGCGTGCGGCTAAGGTTGAGGCCAAGCAATGACCACCTGGGATGACCAGGCCTGTCGAACCTCCGGCGGCGATCCCAATCCCGTTACCTCCGCCTCCCTCTCCCGGCGTGCCGCTCGCTCCGGCAAGAGTGGCGGAATCGGCTCCGTCAGTGCGCGCCGAAGAAGTCGCCCGCGCCGCAGAACCGGTGATCACGACAGCCCCACCGATCAATCGCGACGAGCGTGAGATCCGGTGTCTCCTCGACGCCTATCGAGAATCCTACGATCGACGTGATGTCGTCTCGACCGCCCGACTCTGGCCGGGCGTGAATACGGCAGCACTGTCACGCGCGTTCGGCACGATCGCGAAGCAACAGATCGACTTCGAACAGTGCGCCTTCGACGTGATCGGGCAGCGTGCGACCGCGCGTTGCAGCGGCTCGTTGCAGTACGTCCGCCGCGTGGGGAATTCGAGTCCTCAGTCTCGCCTGCTCTCCTGGGATTTCGAGCTGGATCGAAGCACCGGCCAGTGGTTGATCAGCCGGGTTACGGCGCAATAGTTTCGGCATACCATTGGCGGCACGCGCCGCATGAGCTCCCTCGAAGGCCGCCAGATTTCTCACTACCGCGTCCTGCATCGCCTCGGTTCCGGAGGCATGGGTGTCGTTTACGAAGCTGAGGACCTCACGCTCGGCCGGCATGTCGCGCTGAAGTTCCTGCCCCGCGGTCAGCAGCAAGCGCCGCAGGCGCCGGAACGCTTCCGGCTCGAGGCCCGCTCCGCGTCCGCACTCAACCATCCGAACATCTGCACGATCTACGAAGTCGGCGAAGAACAGGGCGAGCCGTTCATCGCGATGGAGCTGCTTCAGGGCGAGCCGCTCGACGCCTATCTGCTTCATCGCTCGCTGACGACGACCGAGATCGTGAACATCGCGATCGGCATCGCGGACGGCCTGGATGCCGCCCATCGCGCCGGCATCATCCATCGCGACATCAAGCCGGGAAACATCTTCCTCACCACTCGTGGTGAGCCGAAGATTCTCGACTTCGGGTTGGCGAAGGCAGCGGTCGACGGAATCGCCGAGACGCGGATGACGGGCGCGAGCGAGGCAGTCACGGTTGCACCAGAGCACCTCACGAGCCCGGGCATGGCGGTCGGAACCGTGGCGTTCATGTCGCCCGAGCAGGCACGCGGACAGGAACTCGACGCACGCAGCGACGTGTTCTCGCTGGGTGCCGTGCTCTACCAGATGGTCACAGGCCGGCCGCCGTTCGAGGGTGAAACGCCGGCGGTGATCTTCGACGGCATTCTCAATCGCGAGCCGGAGCCGGTCACTGAGCGTGCCCCAGAAATTCCCGTGCGTCTCCAGGAGGTCATCGCCACCGCGCTCGAGAAGGATCGCGACCTTCGTTATCAGAGCGCGGCGGAGATTCGCGCGGAGTTGAAACGAATCAAGCGCGACGCCGGATCAGGGCGCGCGGCGACAGGCACCGGCTCCTCTTCGGTGAGTCGCGCACCATCGTCCACGCAGACCACGACGTCGGCTGCGTCAGGATCCGGGGTCGTGCCCGCTCCAGCAAAGAAAGCGAAGACAGCGTTGTGGCTGAGCGCCGCGGCGGTCCTGATTCTGGGCGGCGGTGCGGCGTGGTGGTGGCAGTCGGCGAGAGCCCGCACGACGACACCGCTCGATGTCACGGGTATGACGGTGACGCGATTGACCCAGAGCGGGAACGCACTCGCGGTGGCGATCTCTCCCGACGGCCGCTATGTGATCTACGCGTTGCGCGAGGGCGAGCAGGAAGGACTCTGGGTCCGGCAGGTGGCGACACGCAGCGATGTTCAGGTCCTCGCGCCGGCCGAAGTTCGTTACCTCGGACTTTCCATCTCACCCGACGGGAACTACGTGTACTTCGTGCGAGTGGATGCCGGGAACAGAAACTATGCGTCGCTCTATTCGATGCCGGTGCTGGGCGGCACGCCGCGCCAGCTGGTCCGCGACATCGATACTGCCGTGACATTTTCACCCGATGGACGACGGATCGCGTTTGTCCGCGGCGTCCCGGATGTCGGGAAAGCTCGGTTGCTCATCGCCAACGCCGACGGCACCGCGGAACAGGCGCTGTGGGAGACCAACGCGGAGACGAACACGTTCGGCATCCTCGCACCGAACTGGGCGCCCGACGGCAAGACGATCGCGATGGCCTGGGGCCTGAGCGGCACAGGCACGCTGACCATCGTCAACGTCGCGGACAAGACAACGCGTGACTTGTATCGCTATCAGGGCATCATGGGCCGTCCGATCTGGCTGCCCGATGGCCGTGCGCTCCTCATGCCACTCGATACGCTGCTCACCGATCGCGCACAACTCTGGACGATCGAGTACCCAGGCGGGGCAGCCAGGCGCTTCACCAACGACCTCGCGGACTACAGCCGTGCGCACTTCGATCGCACGGCTGACGGCAAGACGCTGGCGATTGTGTCCGAGTCCCCGAACCTGAACCTCGAAGTCGTCGATAGCGAGTCGCCGTCGGCGAGCCGCACGCTGACGACCGGAGGCGGCGTCCGCTACGCGTCCTGGGGTATCGGACAGGTGCTGTTCTACACGCTCGGCGCAAACATTATCCGCAGGGACGTGAATGACGGCATCGACCGCCAGTTGACGGCTGAAGGAACGGTGAACCTCGCTCCTTCAGGATGCGGCGACGGATCCGTCGTCTATCAGACCTTCACCGGTGAGCACACGTCGATCTGGCGAATGGCAGCGGATGGGTCCAACGCGCGTCTCGTCGTTGGAGACGGCGATCCCGTCAACCCGGCTTGTGCGCCCGATAGCGCCTGGCTCGCCTTCGCGCGTCGGGGAGCCAATCAACAGATGTTTGCGATCCGTGCGCCAATCGGTGGGGGCACACCCACCACAGATCTCATCGCGAATATCTCGGGTGCGAACGCCGAGATCTCACCGGATGGTGCGCTGGTGGCGGCGTTTGTCTGGGACACGGCATCGACGGGCATCGTGCTGAACGTGGTCCCTTCAACAGGCGGATCCGCAAAATATGCACTTCACCTTCCTCCCGGCGCCAACTTCCTGTCGTGGTCGCCGGATAGCAAATCCATCCAGTACGTAGTGATCCGCCGCGGCGCAGCAAATATCTGGGATCAGCCGCTGACAGGTGAACCACCACGTCAGGTCACGTCCTTCGTTGACCAGCAGATCGCAGGCTTCGACTGGTCGCACGACGGCAAACATCTCGCGGTTGTCCGCGGCACGATGGGCCGCGACATCGTGCTGATGACCAACTTCAACTGACGCACGAGCTCTCGCTGTTGTCGAGGCGCCTCAGGTAAATCACCCACACACACTCAAGGGTCGGACTGGTTCATGCAGTCTCCATTGCAGCAACACATATGGAGGGTTAACTGATGTATCGAATCATTCCCGTCGCTGCGCTCGCGCTCGGCATGGCCGTGTCAGTCGCCGCGCAGGACAGTACTGTCACATCGAAAACGAAGGTCAGCGGAGACGACGCACGCGCGCTCACGCTCACGGGCTGCCTCGAGCGCGGGCCCGCAGGTGTCTTCACACTCAACAACGCAACCGCGCGCTCGAGTGAGGAAGTCACGACGAAGTCGAAGGTGGAAACCGACGTCGACAATCACGGTAACGACGTGAAGACGAAGTCGCGAACCGATGTCGAACACGAGGACGGCCGCCGCGCGGGTATCGCGGGGTTGAAGGCGACCTATGAACTGTCGCCGAACCAGGGCGTCGAGCTCGCCTCACATGTTGGCGAGCAGGTACTTGTCACCGCGGTCGCGCTCGACGCCAAGAAGGGCGACGACGATGCCAAGGTGAAGATTGAAGAGAACACCAAGGTCGAGCGCGAGAACGCTCCGGACTCGAAGGTGAGAACCCGGACCGAGGCTGAACTGCCGCGCGGTGATCACTCGAGGGTCACCGTTCTTTCTGTAAAGACCGTGGCACCGTCGTGCAGCCGATAGATCAGTCGTAACGGCGAAGGTCGCATTGCGGCCTTCGCCTCATACCTTAAATTTGGTAGCAGCTCAGGCACATCGAGCCGATCCGCTGGCATCTCTGCTATCGTTCGCCTCGTGGTGCTCGCCCGCGTCACGCTCGCGCTGAGCTTGCTCGGTGGCGTGGTTCTGTCAGCCGCGGCTTCGCCTGCCGACGGTATCCTCTCCGGCTATTCCTTCACCTCCTGGAACGACGGCGCCGGCCGTCCACTCGGATCGGTCTATGCGATGGCGCAGACCGATGACGGCTACCTCTGGATTGGCGCGGACGCCGGCCTCTTTCGCTTCGACGGGTGGCGATTCTTTCTCTGGGACAGCCTGAGCGACACCCCGGTTCGTGGATCCGTCAAGACACTCGCGGTCGCAAAGAGCGGCGGCCTCTGGATCGGATCAG
>Ga0310810_10000271_pt1 | contig 53682 bp, 52 predicted proteins | sample NCmetagenome_FD_207641 | JGI IMG/M metagenome (GOLD analysis project Ga0310810, IMG submission 207641) | Soil microbial communities from experimental microcosm in Duke University, North Carolina, United States - NC | ecosystem: Engineered > Artificial ecosystem > Soil microcosm > Unclassified ...
GGACGGCAGTACGTCGCCATCGCATCGGGTGGAAACATTTTGTCCTTCGCACTCGGCTACCGATAGAGCGAACCCGTATCAAAGGATTTACCCGTCTGGCCTAACCCCTCGGTGGACGGTTCGTCAAAAGAGACAGGCGTGAAATCTCTATTTCGTCAAAAACCTGGCCTGGGGTCTGCGGAGGAAGCAGTTCAAGAGTCGCACGGCGTTAATGGCATGCCGACGCTCGACAGCATCCTGCAGGATCTTCGCTTCGCCTTCCGTGCACTCGGGCGTGACGCTGGGTTTGCCGCGTTTGCGATTCTAGTCGTTGGATTGGGCGTGGGCGCGAGCTCAACGGTTTTCAGCATCGTGAATGCCGTTCTTATTCGATCTCTTCCTTTCCGTGATCCCGATTAGTATTAGCGCCGTCTTCACGCATCCGGGAGAAAACATCGACGAGGCCCCGGGAGCGGTGCGCGCCACCGACGAGTACATTGCGCTGTTGGATCAAATTCACGCGCGCGGCTTGGACAGTGAGATTTCGGTCAAGCTGACGCAGCTCGGATTGGACCTCAGCTCCGCAAAGTGCTATGTGAACTTGAAGCGCATTATCCAACATGCGAGTCCGAATGACACCGTCTGGATCGACACGGAAGCAAGCCGTATGTGGATATCACGCTCGAGTTACACCGGCGCGCGCGCACGGCGTTCCCTAATGTCGGCATCTGCCTGCAGGCATATCTCCACCGGACTGCCCACGACATTGCGGCGCTGACGTCGCTTGCGCCTGCCGTTCGGTTGGTCAAAGGAGCATACCGGGAATCGGCGGGCATGGCGGTTGAGGACGTGGCAGCCGCGCAACTGGCTTATCAACGCTCCCGTGAAAATGGGATGGGCCGGGAAATTACAATTTAGGCGCTTCTCCGGGCTCTGATCCATCCCCGCCACTTGCGCGCCGACCAGGTCAGTGTGCGGAGAAGGCGGAAGGTCGGCGAACGAAGGATACCGTGCAATACGTCCAACAATTCTTCCTCGCGTGTGTAGAGGTAACGGATCTGCATGTCGCGTCGAACCAGCAGAGTACGAACGGTCTCGACATCTTCGTCGCGCAGCGTGTAACCGGCGCGGATATGCTCCGGCAGCGGCCGCTGCACATAGACGGTCGAATGATGAGGCGCGATTTCTTCCGCGGGACGCTGCTTGGTGTAGTAGTAAACCGCGATCGATCGGCGCGTGAGATGCTTCTTGCCGTCTGGAAGCTGAATGCGCTTGAAACCATGCCAGGAGCTCTCAGAAGTTTCAAAAATCACGCAGCGGTTGGCGATCGGCATAATGGCTTTCACCGAATCCTCCTCCGGCGGCAGCCAGGGATTCACGTGTAGTTCGAGGTTGCCGCCCCATTCCGGGCGCCATTCCGGGTTCAGAAAGACGATGAGATTCAGCCGGCGGTGGAGTTGTGTCGTGGGATGATAGTTGAAATCCACATGCGGATCGAGATCCTGGCCGCTCAGGTTTTCATGTGTACCACCGCCGACGTAGTCAGAGTCGTAGCGCAAATCGGGAATACCCGTGATTTGCCCGGTGAACGAAAGAAACTCACGGCTGCGGAACATCGCATCCAGTTGCGCATAGGCTGGCCCAAGCTGCGGCAGGTTTTGAAAAACCGCCTTGCGGCCAACGTCGCCCATCTCGTTACGCGCGTGCTCGCGATCGAAAGCCGGAAATTCGACCATCAGGCGCCGGCAGAAATCGGGCGCGAGAAATTGATCGATGACCACGTGGCGGAAGGGTGCGGCCGATTGAAATTGGCGGCTCAAGGCTTCGGCGCGATCGCGAACCGCGGGGTGTACGAGGGGCAGCACAGTCAACCGGATATTGTAATGGGCGCGCCCGCTTCTGGAATTTGGCGGAAGCTAGTGGGAGTCGAACCCACCTGCGACACGTAAGTACCGCACGACGGGTTTGAAGCCCGCGCCCGGCACCGGCCAAGATTAGCTTCCACGAGCGATGATAGCAGATCGTTGCAGCGGCTCGTAGTGCAACGCTACACTGGAGAAGCACCTCTTCTTGCAGCGCCGATTTTCCCCGGTCGTCTAATGGTAGGACAGCGGCCTTTGGAGCCGTGAATCGTGGTTCGAATCCATGCCGGGGAGCCAATAGTTTTCTGCCCTAACTCATAGAGTCCGTTTTGTTGACAGCAGCGCCCTCCGGCCTCCTCGCCTATATGCGCAACATTCCGCCGGTCTTGGCGGGCCGCGCGTTCTCTCCGGTTGGAAGAGAGGCATCGCGCGGGTGCAAGCTCAACCCCAAGGGTTGAGGCCGAACGACACGCCTCCACTTGCGAATTCTTCGGTTTCTCCGGTTGACAGGACGTGTTTGTTGACAGCCCTGCCCAGAAAAAGGGTATGACCTGGTCGAGGCCTTGCCGCTGCTCTTGTCCAACCCTCCCCTCGATACACCCAAGGCGCAGCAGGCCAGAATCGATCTCTACGACGTGTGGACCAATTTATTTCGCGAGAGCTATTTGAGGCCCATTCGCGAATGGTGCCGCCGATACGGCCTTCTCTCGGGAGGTCACTTCAACGCGGATAATACAACTACGGGGTCAGCTCGAGGAGGTCTTCTCCGCGCATTGCGCGAGCAGGATATACCCGGTGTGGACGTGATCTGGCGTCAGATTTTTCCCGGCCAGCGGAATCATCACTTCCCGCGCTACGCGGGCAGCGTCGGGCGGCAAAACGGCCATCACCTAGTTCTCACCGAATCGTTCGCCGTTTACGGAAACGGTCTGTCGCTGGCCCAAATGAAGTGGATCACCGATTACCAGTATGTCCGCGGCATCAACATGATGGTGATGGGCTGCTATCCCTCGGGCACCTCTGGGAATCTGATCTCCGGCGAACGGCCGCATCTGGGACCGATGAGCCCGCAATGGCGCCACCAGTACCTCTTTCAGGATTACGCGGCACGCCTTGGGTATGTGCTGTCACTGGGTGAGGCCGCTACGGACGTCGCTTTGTACTATCCCGTGAGGGACGTTTGGGCCGCAGTCTCGGACGAGGACACGCCGGAATCCCGCGCAAACGACGATGTCGCCCTCGAACTCGAGCGCCATCAAGTCGATTTCGACATGGTGGATGACGATCTTGTCAGGGCGCGATCTGTTAGCAATGGCGCTATTCACGTTGGAAGGATGTCATACCAGACTTTAGTGATGTCGCGAACTCGCGGAGATGCACTGACTGCCGGTGTGGCACAACTCTATGAGGAATATACGCGGGCTAAGTGAAGTCATCTTCACCCGACTAAGATCCCTCGGTCAATGGGTAACTTATGGAGCCCCTGATGTTCCCTTGGGCCCGCCCGAGTGCCAGATTTGGGCAAAGATTCTGAAACCATGAATCTCAGCCGCCGCGGTTTCATTAAGGTTGCTGGCATGTCCGGCGGACTTAGTCGAGGGTCGCTGGCTTCCGCAGCCAACCCTGCTAGTCCTTATAACTTCGCCGCCGTGGCCCGCGAGGACGAGTCAGGACGAGTCAGGACGAGCTCATGACGCTTCGGGACCAGCCAATCGAACGAACGTGCTGTGCCTCGTTACGGTGCAGCTGGCTGGACCGGAGCCGCAGACTTCTGTTGTATCTTCTCTGCCCGGCTCTCTGCTTTGCCGCGGACTACGTGTATGCCATCCGCGACGGAGGCTATGCCATTGGCCACGGCCCCGCATACTTCAATCGGCCCCTGTTTTGTACGCATGAAACTTCCCGGCTCCTGCAGCGTTGAGGGTGAGATGCCAGAGATTCGATCGCGTCCATCATGCCGTTGAAGCATTCGGCCCCGCGGAGAGGGGAGCGCACAATCAACCAACGATACAGTTCCTCGATATCGGCTTCCGCTTCAGGCGCTAGCCTAACGCGGTATGCCATCCTTGCGGCGCATTCGCTTGGAGAACTGAGCTACCGGGCGGCCCTTGCCGCGATGCATCTGATCTCAACCTCTCCGAATCGCCTCGACAGCTTCAACGCGTTCCATTAGATCCAGCAGCTGCTGATACGACGCAGCATCTTGAACCACGAGTTCCGCTTTGCCATTTACGGTCAAAACGGGCGGGCGGCCTGTGGTCTTCAACTGCGCGACGAGCTCGGTTGTGTTGCGTTTAAGTCGGTGAGAGAGCGAATATCTTTGCTGATATTGAGGGCAGCTTGCATCGAATTAGCACCTAATTAGATGATACCAACAACGCTCCGCTTGATCGCGGGTTTCGGCGAACCAAGCCGCAGCGAACCGGAGGAATACCTATTCCACGCTCTCCTGAAACGAGAACGCCGGATCAATATCCACCGGCAGATCCGACGCCTTCTCGAGCGCGGCCTTCAGATCCGGCGGCATGGCGTCGTATTTCTTGAACCACTTCCCGGCGCGATTGCGGTCGCCCGTGGCTTCGATTTCTAGCAGTTCTTTGGCGAGGCTGGCCAGCGCGGCGGGGATGCGGGCGTAATCGATGGCGTAAAGGCCCGAGGCTTCGCGCAGTATGGCGCGCTGCTCCGCCAGGTAGTTGAACTCCATCATCTCGGCGCGGCCGTGGGCTTCCGCGATACCGAAGCGGACGGTGCGGAAAATGCCGGCCACATACGACGCGTAGTATTCTGGCAGCCGGTTCTTCGGCAGAGCGCCCCGGGCCACCAGCCATTTCACACCGAACATTCCCACCACATCGGCCTTGGCTTCTTCGAGCCCTGGGAACACGGGGCCGATGGCTTCGCGAATGTCCACTTGTTTTCCACGAACGCGGGCGTACGCCGGCCCCAGGCCGTGCGAGATTTCGTGCATGATGACCATGGACAGATAGCCATCGGCCGAAGCCTGGGCCGCCTGATCGGGGCGCATGATACGCCGGGCCAGCGGCAGAATGATCTCGTTCAGGCGTGCATCCATGAAATTCTTGAAGAAGATTTTCTTACTGCCCTTCTTCTCGTGAATGCGCGGGTCGTTCGGCAGATTGTCGGCCACCGCCTGGTAGCCATGGCGCAGATCGCCCGCGCGGAGGGGCGCGTCCATCACCTCCATGGGGGTGCGCAGGCCGCGTTTCGAGGGCCGGTCGGCGGGATCGAGCGGCAGCGCATCCTGGATGCCGGGCACATACTTCTGAAAGACGTCAAGCTTTTGGCTCTCCTGCTGGTTGCGGGTGAGGATGCTCGCGCCGTACGAGGCTTTCACGCCAAGCACGCCATCCAGATAGGTTTCATCGGGCGCGTAGATCAGGTCGATCTTCGGATCCTGGAGATCCATCCACTGGAGGTCACTTGGAAAGTAGTCGTCGGACAGGAGCGCATCGGCGCGCGCGCGCAGAAAACCGGCGAACTTCGGATCATCGCTGAGCGCAGCGGCACTGCGCAGTGCGGCAGCGGCAGGCTCGAGCCACTGGCGGTAGACCGTATGATACGGCACGCCGGCGAAGCCCGAGCCCGCGCGGCGAACCACGGTGTACGGGCTGTAAATTTCGGCCTTCTTCTCCGGATGCCGCCGGACGTACTCTTCAATCTCCGCGCGTGTGACGCCTTTGGGATAAAAGCCACGGCCCGGGGGCATGGGCTCGGTCCCAACGAAGGGTTGATTTTCATCGATCAGGTCGAAGCGGCCGCCGTTGATGAACAGAAGCCGTTGCACGTTCCGGTCGCGACCGCTCTTCGCCAGAGACCTGTAAAGTTCCAGACCCTCGGGGTCGCTCTGCCGCCAGAAAATGTCTTCCAGATAGTGACAGGCTTCGACCAGCTTGTCGATCAGACGTAGCTCCCGCCCACTCAATCCAGACTTGTCGAGCGGCATCTTCACGGAACGCCAGCGAACCAGGCGGCGATCCATGTCTTTGGCAATGGTGAGTTCTTGGGGCGTCATTTTCTGCGCCTTACCCAGATGCGTTTGGGCTAAGACAATACACGCGGCGGCCACGGCGATACCCAGCGCGATGCGCAGCAAAGCCCGGTTCTGGAAAATCTTCATATAAACAATCTACCTGGTAGTTCTGGGCTGGGTTCATTTTGCCGAGGGGCCGAGAGAATTTGGCGCTTGATCTGGACATCGGGGAAAATTCGCAGGTCCCCACGGCGTTGCCCTGCGCTACGGTTCTGGTGCGTGTGTAAGCGGCGGGCCACCGCGCAGGCGCAAACACCTGTGCCACCATAACACCATGCTTTATTTCACCGAATCCGACGTGCGCGCGCTGCTGCCGATGCGCGAGGCTATCCGGCTGATGCAGACCGTTTTCGAGCGGCTGGCCAAGGGGGAAGCCATCAACCAGCCCCGGCGACGGCTGATTCTGCCCACCGGGTCGGTTCTGCACTATATGGCGGCGAGCGACGGCCCTTACTTCGGCGCCAAGATTTACTCGGCACACGCACGGCATGGGGCGCACTTCCTTTTCCTCCTATATCGCTCCGAAGACGCCCAGCCGCTGGCACTGATCGAAGCCAACTATCTGGGGCAGATCCGAACCGGAGCGGTCAGCGGCATGGCGACGCGCCACATGGCCAGGCCCGATGGCGATACGCTCGGCATCATCGGCTCCGGCTTTCAAGCACGAAGCCAGTTGTCGGCCATGCTGGCGGAGAGGGCGTTCCGGCGGATCAGGGTCTGGAGCCGTGATGCCGAAAAGCGCATGGCTTTCGCGGCGGAGTGCTCGGTGGCTTTTGAGACCCGGGTTGAAGCCGCGGAGACGGCCGCCGAAGCCGTGCGCGGCGCGGGGATCGTGGTGACCGCCACCAACGCCAAGGATCCGGTGCTCGAGGTGGATTGGATCGAGCCGGGAACGCACTTCAATGCCATGGGATCCAATCAAGCCAAGCGCCGGGAGCTTCCCGCGGAGCTGGTTCGCCGCGCGGATTGGATTGCCGTCGATTCCATCGAACAGGCGCGGATGGAATCCGGGGATCTTCTGCTGGCACTCGACGAAAATGGCTGGCAGGATCCAAAGCTCGTGGAGTTGAAGGACGTGGTGGCGGGCGGCTTCAAAAGGCGGCCCGCCGACATCACGATCTTCAAGTCTAACGGCCTGGCGGTCGAAGACGTAATCTGCGCGGGTTACGTTTATGAAATTGGGTTAAACGAGGGGCGCGGCGTGGAGATGCGCTATTCCTGAGCGGGCATCTGCTGCTCGATGTCGTGCCAGGCGCTGATCTTGAGACGGCGGCAGACCCAGCAAAGCTGCTCGGCGGCGGCCTCGGTAATTTCGGTTCCGCAGACCGTGCATTTGCTCACGCCCTTGGCTTTGTCCGGCGAAATGGACCGCTTGGCCTGTTCCAGGATTTCAGGCGAAACGATCGGCTCTACCGGTTTAGCTGGTGACTTGCGTCTCATATCAAAGCACTAACAATATGGCAGAAAAACGCCTGCAACACAATACGGTACTTACCCGTACCCTCATGATAGTCAATTACGCGGCTTCCCGCACCTCAATCACCGCTGCAACATCGAGCGTGGCAGTACACCGCGGGCACTTCTGACCGGGAACCACGCGGACCGCTCTCCCGACCTCCGCTACATCCGCCTCAACGCTGTGAGTACACATGGGGCAATGGACCTGCCCCTTGAATCGCTTGGTCGCCGTCTTCATGGCCTGTCTGCCTCCACTTCACCAGACGCAAATCTGCCTGCAAAGGTTGTGCCAATTTTGTAATTTCTTCTGCGGCATTATTTTTGGGGTTTGGATGATCGATCACGGCGCAAGTCGCTGGATGGGCGGAGGACTATTGAGCATAGGCAGTCGAAAGTGCCGTCCAGCCTCCACACTGTCTTCTAGATTGAGTAGGTTCGCCCCCGGTGCGCGCCAACCAGAAGCTGAAACATGCGGTGCGCCACCAGCTCGTGCAAGGTGAGGAGTTCGCGATGGGCGGCGGTAACGGCTTCGGCGTCGTGGGCGTCCACAGCTTCGCCGCCGGCTTTGAGCGCGTCGGTGGCTTCCTTGATTACGGGGTCGGAGATCACATCGCCGGCCATCTCCCACAGGGTAATGAAACGGTCGACCGCAGTCGGAAAGCTGACAGCGAACACGCCGTGGTTGCTGGTGGTGCGCGGCGGCTTGTAGTCCAGGTTGAACGGGCCGTTGTAGCCGTGGCTGCGCAGCAGCACCAGCACGTTCAGCCAGTCGAGCGGGTTCACCAGGCCGATGGCGATGTCCACATCGTGTTTGAGCCGGTACCCGTCGTTGATGTCGAAATGCCACAGCTTGCCGGCCAGAAGTGCACGCGCGAGAGCCGCCCGGGGTGCCGCGCCCCACATCAGCTCGTGCAGGTATTCCGGATTGAGCCCCACCATTTCGGGATGCGTCAGCACGCCCGAAGAAATGAACGCCATCATGGCGTCGCTAGTGGGCAGCAGGATCTCGGCCTGGGGCTCAAACGGCTTGGCTTCCAGGCAGTGTTTCAGCGCGGGACGTTTTTTCTTTTTGGCCACGGCGATATCGTGCTCGCAGGCAGCGTTCAGCGCGGCGGCATACCACTTCAACGTCTCGGTCTCCTCCACGGCGCCCTGGGTGTAGTAACCGAGCGAGCCGGGCCAGTAGACAGCGAACTGCGCGCCCAGCTCATGACCGATATCCACGGTGTTGCATACGCGAAACGCGGCGTACTCGCGCACCTGCGGAGACTCAGCGGCGGGGCTGGCCGCCCACACGGCATGGAAAAACGTTTCGGTGGTCACCATGGAGCACGTGAGCCCGTGCTTCTTCAGGCTCTTCTGTATCCGGCTAACGATGGCCCACTGCTCGTCCTTGCCCAGGGCCGCGGTGGGGATGACATCGGTATCGTGCGTGGCCCAGTAGCCGATGCCGATCTTTTCGTACTCGCGGATGACGTCCTCGAAGCCAATGGCCTCGCGCGTGGGCGCATGGAACAGCGCCTGGCCCTGATAAGCTGCCGCCCATTGCGGACCGGTAATATAGTACTTCCGCCGCGTCGCGGAGCTGTAGGCGCCACCCGAAGCCTTCATCAGTCGATTTACGAGGGCTTGCTGCTTACCCGCCGGAATAGGTTTCATCATGATCTCCGAAGCAGTCATAATAGCAGTGGCAAAGTAGGGCGACGAGGCGGTCGGGCAGGCAGACTGCCCCCTTGCCCCGCGCCGTAACCCGTTCGCTGTCTTAGCTTACTTGACGCGCTTGCCGCCCGGTCCATACAATAAGTAAGCATAAGCATAGAAGGAGGCCGTATGCGTTCTATCGGCATGCCTGAGCTCCTCGTGATTCTCGCTGTCGCCGTGCTGCTTTTCGGTGGCAGGAAGATTCCAGAGATTGCCAAGGGCTTGGGTGAAGGGATCCGCAACTTCAAAACCGCTCTGAAAAGCGAAGAAGAGAAGGTCGAAGAAAAGAAGCAGGCGTAGGCTTCGAAGGGCTGCCCGCACTTTGGGCGGATCTCACTCGGCTTCAGAAAGATCCGGAAAAAACGAAACCCCGCGAGAAGTCGCGGGGTTTTTTATTGGGCGCGCAGAACTTGTTGCTGCTACTTCTTCTTGGGCGGCACGATGGAATCCTTAGCCGCCTTGGCTACGCGGAACTTTACGACCTTCTTGGCCGGGATTTTGATTGCCTCACCCGTCGCCGGGTTCCGGCCCATCCGCGCCTTCCGGTCCACTCGAACCAGCCGACCCAGTCCGGGCACGACGAATACACCATTCTTCTTCACTTCAGCGATCGCCAGGCTGCCCAGGTGATCCAGGAATAGCCGAGCTGTTTTGTTCGGCACTTCGCAGGATTCCGCAACTGATCGCACCAACTGGGTCTGCGTCATTCGTTGATTCGCCATTCAACCTCCTCAGATTTGAACTCACACATCGAACACGAAGTCGGCGGGACGCGCTCGCTGCATCCCGCAAATCGTAATCAATGATACGAGAAGGTGAAAGCCGATGTAAAGAGAAAACACGCGAAAACGGCCTATTTTTCGCTGTTTTTTACGATGCGCGTCCTGAACCGCACACCTGTGGCGCGATTCGCGCTATTTCTGAAGCACCGAGGCCGCAGTCGCCTTGGCCAATCCGTTCTCGCTGGTCGCAAGCAGCCCGAGCGCGGTGCGCAGCTCGCCATCCAGTTTAGTGACCAGTTCCGGATTGTCCTTGAGGAACTGCCGGGCGCTGTCTCTGCCTTGCCCGATCCGCTGGCCCTTATAGCTGAACCAAGAGCCGCTCTTTTCCACCAGATTGCGCGTGACGCCCAGGTCCAGCAAATCGCCCTCGCGGGAAGTTCCTTGGCCGTACAGGATATCGAACTCGGCCTCGCGGAACGGCGACGCGACTTTGTTCTTCACGACTTTGACGCGGGTCCGGTTGCCAATGACCGTCTCGCCGTCCTTGATCGCGGCGATGCGGCGGATATCCAAACGTACCGAGGCATAGAACTTGAGGGCGCGGCCGCCGGTAGTGGTTTCCGGGCTGCCGAACATCACGCCTATCTTCTCTCGAATCTGGTTGATGAAGATCAGGCAGGTGTTGGTCTTGGAGACCGCGCCGGTGAGCTTGCGGAGGGCCTGCGACATGAGCCGCGCGTGCAAGCCCATGTGGCTGTCGCCCATCTCACCCTCCAGTTCCGCCCGGGGCACCAGGGCCGCGACCGAATCTACCACTACCACGTCGATGACGCCCGAGGAGATCAGCGCGCCGGCGATTTCGAGCGCCTGCTCGCCGCAGTCCGGCTGGGATAGTAATAAGTTATCGACATCCACGCCGAGCTTGCGGGCATAAGCTGGATCGAGCGCATGTTCCGCATCGATGAAAGCGGCGGTTCCACCAGCACGCTGCGCTTCGCCGACCACCTGCAGCGCGATCGTCGTCTTTCCCGAAGATTCCGGCCCGAACACTTCGCACACGCGGCCACGCGGCAGCCCACCGACCCCCAACGCCGAATCGATCGAGATGGAGCCGGTCGAGATGACCGAGACCGGCACCACATTGCTCGATCCCAGCCTGACGATCGATCCTTTCCCGAACTGCTTGTCTAACTGGACCAGCGTCTGGTCAATGATTCTCTGGCGTTCGCGTTCTTCCATGCACTGGAAGTGGGTACGCGAGAACTTTCTCTCACCAGACCAGCCAACGCAGAGGAGCGGCGGCGAAGTTTGGAGAAAAGAAAGTGAGATTGTCCCGGCACCAGCATTCCATCAGCGCCCACGGGTTGCCGCGCTGGCAGGCGCTGTCCGCGCGACTTGTGGGGGCTCGGGTTTGACAGGCGGGTTCGCGCCGCCATTCACTGGTTCGGGCTTGATCAGGCCGAGGTGCTTGCGGATATCGATCTCCAGCTGCTGACGAATATCGGCGTTGTCCTTGAGAAACTGTTTGGCGTTTTCACGGCCCTGGCCGATGCGCTCGCCCTTGTAGCTGAACCACGACCCGCTCTTCTCGACCATGTTCTGCGCCACGCCCAGATCCATGAGGTCGCCTTCGCGCGAGATGCCTTCGCCATAGATGATGTCGAACTCGGCCTCGCGGAAGGGCGCCGCCAGCTTGTTCTTCACCACCTTGACTTTGGTCCGGTTGCCGATCACCGCCTCGCCGTCCTTGATCGCGGCAATGCGCCGGATATCTATGCGGATGGAGGCATAGAATTTCAGCGCGCGGCCGCCAGTGGTGGTTTCGGGGTTGCCGAACATCACGCCGATTTTTTCGCGAATCTGGTTGATGAAGATCAGGCAGGTTTTGGACTTCGAAACCACGCCGGTGAGCTTGCGCAGGGCCTGCGACATGAGCCGCGCCTGCAAACCCATGTGGCTGTCGCCCATCTCGCCGTCGAGTTCGGATTTCGGCACGAGCGCCGCCACCGAGTCCACCACCAGCACGTCGATCGATCCCGATGCAATCAGCGCGCCGGTGATTTCGAGCGCCTGCTCGCCGTAGTCGGGCTGCGAGACCAGCAGATTATCCACGTCGACGCCCAGCTTGCGCGCGTAGATCGGGTCGAGTGCGTGCTCGACGTCGATGAACGCCGCCATGCCACCGTTCTTCTGCGCCTGCGCGACGACCTGCAGCGCGATGGTCGTTTTGCCCGAGGATTCCGGCCCATAAATCTCGCAAACGCGCCCGCGGGGGAAGCCGCCAATGCCCAGCGCCGCGTCCACGGCGATCGAGCCGGTCGAGATCACCGAGACCGGAACAATGGCCTCTTTGGAACCAAGGCGTAGGATCGATCCCTTCCCGAATTGCTTTTCAATCTGGCCCAACGTCTGTTCCAGGGCGCGCGCTCGTTCTTTGTCTTCCATGGCTGGGGACTCCTTTTTGCGGGGGCGGTAAAGAGAATTATATCGCAGCGAGCTCCGCCGCCGCGCTTCGTTTCAATCAGAACTGGAAGACTCGACTGAGTCCGGGCCAACGGTCAAAATCCGCGTCGAAGCTCATGATGCTGCGGATCCCGTGGCGCTCCATGATGGCGATATGTAACGCGGCGCGTGCATTCCAATCACCCGGAAGTTGCACGATTTCGCCCGCTCGCAGCACGTCGCGCTTTTCGACGGGCAATATGTCGTCGACTACCTCCAGAATCGCTTCGAAGGCCGTCTGGATCGCGCTGCGTCGCTCGATCAACGTATAGCGATGCAGGATTTCCTGAAGCACTTCGGCGTCGGTGACTAGGCGCTCTTTAGAGGCCGCGGCCCGTTCCAGCAGGATCTGGGTTTCGGTTTTGCGGGGATGCGGAGCGCCGACGAGATACATCGGTATGTTCGAATCGACAAAAATCACTCTTGATAGCCGCGCTCGATCTCGTCCAACATCTGTTTAATATCGCCGGTTGGATAGGAGTATGCGGCCGCCTTGCGGATCGCCCTGAGCTTCCGTTCGGGATCGCCTCCGGCTTGGCTGGATCGCGCCAGACGCAGAGCGCGGCGCACCCACTCCCCGACCGTGAGGCGTTCGCGCCGGGCGATACGGCGGATTTCGTCCATCTCGGCATCCGGCAGCAATACCTGGAGCCCCTTACTCATGGGATGAGCATATCACGCTCTGGTGATGAGTATTTCGATGCATGATCCCCCGCTTTCCGGGCCAGCGCGCATTGTCATAAGCTGATGAGTTCCATGGCTAATTCCGAGGTCTTGATCCCCGCCCGCGATCTCACCGCTTTTGTCGCGCGCCTGCTCGATGCCGTTGGTGTTGCCTCTGTCAAGTCAAAACTGGTGGCCGAATCGCTCGTAGCCGCCAATTTGCGCGGCGTCGATTCGCACGGCGTGCAGCTGCTTCCCTACTATATCGAGCAGCTCGAATGGGGCGACATGGACGCTCAGGCCGATGGCCGCGTCATTTCGGAGAGCGGGGCGTGTCTGCTTTACGACGGCCAGAACGGCATCGGGCAGCCGATCGCCGAGACGTGCTGCGCGCACGCCGTTCGTATCGCCCGTGCGAGTGGTGTGGCTATGGTGGTGGCGCGCGATTCCAACCACTTCGGCGCGGCGGCGTTCTGGGCGCAAAAGATGTCGGCGGCGGACCAGATCGGCATCGTGATGTGCAACGCATCGGCGCTGGTGCCGCCGTGGCAGGGCAAACTGCCGCGGCTGGGCACGAATCCGATCTGCGTATCGGTGCCGGGCGGTGAAGAAAAACCCTGGCTGCTGGATATGGCGACCACGACCGTCGCCGCCGGGAAAATCTTCAAAGCCATGATCAACGGACAGCCCGAGATTCCGGCCGGCTGGGCCATGGATGCCGAAGGCGTGCCGACCACGAGCACCGACACCGCGCTCAAGGGCCTGCTCATGCCGCTCGGCGGTTACAAGGGCAGCGGCCTGGCCATGATGGCTGAGATTCTTTGCGCCGTGCTGGGCGGCGGCGCCATCAGCAACGAAGTTGGCGGCATCCGCATCCGTGGGAGCCAAGTACGGGTGAGCCAGATGTTTCTCGCCATCGACATTGCGCGGTTCATACCCCCGGGCGAATTTCGCGCGCGCATGGACCGACTGATTCGCGCGATGAAGTCCACGCCGCCGGCCAAGGGTTACAGCGAAGTGCTGGTGGCGGGCGAGCCGGAGTTGCGCATGGAGCAGGAACGCGCGCGCATCGGTATTCCTGTCGGCCATGGAACGTGGCATGCGCTGTGCCAGGCGGCGGACCGGCTGGGTGTGGCTGTGCCCCAGGGAGAGCCGAAGCGCCCTTCGTGAAGGGTTATCGAGCGGATGGCAACAAACTTTATTCCGCGTCTCGTCAAGCGCCGTCTTAAGCAAATCCTGGATGGCGCAGGTTACGAGCTTTTCAATAAGCGAAATGGCTACGCGCAGGATGGCTTGTTGACCCTTCACAGCGACCATTTTCGTAACGATCCGCAGTTCCGAGCCGCCTACGAGCGCGGCATCAAAGCCAGCGCGGGTGTCGATCCGCATTTTGAATGGCGCGTGCACGTCGCACTGTGGGCTGCGCGTACCGCGGTGAAAGTCCCCGGGGATTTCGTCGAATGGGGAGTGAATGCCGGTTTCATCAGCTCAGCGATCATGCAGAGACTGAACTGGAACGGGATGGACAAGCAATTTTATTTGATCGATACGTTTGAAGGTCCGGTGTTCGATCAATACTCGGAGAATGAAATTGAACGCGGCCGTCAGAGCATCGCCAGTCAGGCCTTAGCGGCAGGGGCCTACGTGATGGACATGGGTCGGGTGCGCGGTAATTTTTCGGAATGGCGCAAAGTCCAGGTCGTTCGCGGGCGCGTGCCGGAAATTTTGCCAAGTGTTCCGTTCGGGCCGGTCGCATTTCTGCATGTCGACTTGAACTGCGCCTATCCCGAGCGAGAGGCCTTACAATTCTTCTGGAACTTGCTGCCGCCGAATGGAATCGTGTTGCTGGATGACTACGCCTATGCCGGATATGCGGCCCAAACCGAAGCTGTGGATGAGTTCGCGGTGAGCGCGGGCATTGAGGTTCTGTCGCTGCCAACCGGTCAGGGGCTCATTATCAAGTAGCAATCCTTTTTACAGGCTATTCTGGCGTCACACCCGTAAGAACCAGCGGCGCGTATACTGATCGTAATAGGAGGCCCTATGAAGTTCACTGGCAGCCTCATCGCTCTTCTCGCCCTTCTGCCGGTTGCCGGTCAGGCACAGGCAGTCGCGGCGGCCGCCGCGCAGCCCACGCCCCTCGAAGCTTTCGCTAAACAGACAGCCTCGCTCGTCGCATGGTCGGGCGAAGCCGGCCGCATCGATAGCAGAGAGGCACACGCCGTGATCACCGCTCTGGTGGTGGAAGACAGCGCACAACCTCCCGACCGGTTGCGCGGCGTTCGCATCGATCTCGCCGACCAGGATGGCAAGGATCAGGTTTATCTAGGCGAAGAGACGCTGCCAGCATTCAAAAAGGCCTTCGATGAGATCGGTCAAAGTGCCGCGCGTGGATGTTCCTGGAACTCGGGCGAAGGAATTTGTCCGCCCACCCTTATCGTTGGGGCGGCTCTGTTCTGGTACGGAGATGCAGTTCCAAGTGTCCACACGCTGACCGCGGGACATTACTTCCGCCGGGGCTCGACGGGCCTGCTCCTCAGCACAATCGGGGTGGGACGATTCTCGTTTCCGGACCAGGATGCTTCGCAGTTGTCGGCAGCTTTCGCGCGCGTGGTGGATCAGCTGAAGGAGCGCTGAATGCAGGGCGTCCGGACTCTTCCCTAAGAACGCTCTTCAGGACACGAGTGGGGATGTGCGCTCCTGGGCTAAAATGTAGCGATGCCGGAAGAGCCCATCCCGCCCGTCGAAACTTTCGAAGCGTCGCTTGACGAGCTGGAAAAGGTCGTCAAGGAGCTAGAGGCCGGCGATCTGCCGCTCGAACGCTCGCTTGAGCTGTTCGAAAAAGGCATGGCGCTCAGCGAAATCTGCCGCAAGCAGCTCGAGAACGCTGAAACGCGCGTCGAGATGCTGATCCGCAAAGAGGGCAAACTGCAGCCCGAACCATTCCGCCCCGAAAAATGAGCTTCCGCGAGTACCTGGCTGAGCAGCAGCAGCTCATTGACCGCGAACTGGAACGGCTGGTGCCGCCCGAGAGCGCACCGCCTGAAACCATACACCGCGCCATGCGCTACAGCCTGTTTGCCGGCGGCAAACGCGTGCGGCCGGTTCTGTGCATGGAAGCAGGGCGCGCGATTTCGGATGCGCCGCGTGGCCTCGAGACAGCCGCCTGTTCGCTCGAATTCATCCACACTTATTCGCTGATTCATGACGATCTTCCCGCGCTCGATAACGATGATTATCGCCGCGGCAAGCTCACCTCGCACAAAGTTTTCGGCGAGGCCATGGCCATCCTGGCGGGCGATGCGCTGCTGACGCTCGCGTTCGAGATGCTTTCGAAAATGAACGCCGTGGGCGATGATCGCAAGACGCGCATGATCACAGAGCTGGCCACCGCGGCGGGCACGGTGGGCGGCATGATCGGCGGGCAAGTGGCCGATATCGAAGGCGAGGGTAAACCGCCCGACGCGCAGCTGCTCGATACTATCCACCGTGCTAAAACCGGCGCGCTGCTCCGCGCGAGCGTACGCATGGGCGCTATTTATGCGGGCGCGGGCGGCGAGCACCTTGATGCTATGTCCCGCTACGGCGAACACGTGGGCCTGGCGTTTCAAATCGTGGATGACATTCTGGATGTCGAGCAGTCAAGCGAATCGCTCGGGAAAACCGCCGGCAAAGACGCGCAGCAGCAGAAGATCACGTTTCCGGCAGTCTACGGTCTCGATGAATCACGGCGGATGGCCGAGAGCGAACGGCTGAGCGCTCATCAGGCACTCGAGATGTTCGGTGAGCGCGCCGGGCGGCTGCGCGAGCTCGCCGATCTCATCGTGCAGCGCAAGTCATGAAGCATCGGCTCGATCGTCTCCTGGTCGAGCGCGGGATGGTGGAGTCCCGCGAAAAGGCGCAAGCGCTCATCATGGCGGGCGCGGTGCTGGTGGATGGGCAGAAAGCGCTCAAACCGGGCCACGCCATCGATACCGCGAGTCAGATCACAGTCACCGGCAAAGCACCTTATGTAAGCCGCGGTGGCATCAAGCTGGCGGCGGCGCTGGAGGAATTCAGCATCGACGCCGCGGGCCGCGTGTGCCTGGACACCGGCAGTTCCACGGGCGGGTTCACGGATTGCCTGTTGCAGCACGGCGCGGTTCGAGTGCACGCAGTCGACGTGGGCGCGGGCCAGCTCGATTGGGAATTGCGCAATGATGCGCGCGTGGTGGTACATGAGGGCGTCAACGCGCGGCATTTGCGGTTTGAAGACATCGGCGAATTCGTGGATCTGGCAACGTTTGATGTCAGCTTCATCTCCGTAACCCTGATTCTGCCGGCGGTCGCGCCGATTTTGCGCCCCGAGGGCTGCATGGTTATACTCATCAAGCCACAGTTCGAAGTGGGGAAAGGCCAAGTCGGCAAAGGCGGCATCGTGCGATCGCCGGAACTGCATCGCGAAGCGTGCATTCGCGTAGAAATCGCGGTGAAGCGCCTGGGCTTCAAAACGAGCATCATGCAAAGTCCCATCACTGGCGCGGAAGGCAACCAGGAGTTCTTACTCTATGCCCGTCATTAAAACCGTCGGCATTATTTCGAAGCCGGGCGTTCCGCCCGCCGCCGAACTGGTTCCAAAGCTGCTCGCGTGGCTCGCGGAGCGCGGCATTGCGTCCCGGTACGACGATGAAACCGCCACGTATGCCGGCACGCGCGACGGAATGCCGCGCGAGCAGGTCCCCGAAGGCGCGGACCTGATCATCGTGCTGGGCGGCGATGGCACGCTGCTCTCGGCGGCCCGCGTCATCGGTGCGCGCGAGGTGCCGCTGTTCCCCGTGAACCTTGGCGGGCTGGGCTTTCTCACGGCCATCACCATGGATGAGATCTACCCCAACCTCGAGCGCGCCTTCCGCGGAGAGCACCGCATCGGGAAGCGCAAGCTGCTCTATGCCGAGCTTCTGCGCGCTGACAAACCTGTGGCCAACTGGGAAGCGCTCAACGACGTGGTGATCACCAAATCGGCCATCGCGCGCATGATCGATCTCGATACCCACGTCGACCAGATGTTCGTGTGCCGCTACAAAGCCGACGGGTTGATTGTGGCGACGCCCACAGGATCCACAGCGTATTCCCTGTCCGCCGGCGGCCCCATCATTTTCCCCTCCGTGGGGGCGATCTGTTTGACACCCATTTGCCCGCACATGCTGACCAACCGCCCGGTCATCGTGCCCGACACCAGCACCATTCGCATCACCTGCCAGGCGGAGGACGATTCGGCGTTTCTCACTATTGACGGGCAGGTCGGCAAACCGCTCCAGCAGGGTGACCAGATCGTTTGCCGAAGTTCCGCCCGCACGCTCATGCTGATTCGCCCGCCTCGGATGCTGTTCTTCGACGTGCTCCGCCAAAAGCTCAAATGGGGCGAGAGGTGAAGCGGCTCTCGCTCACTGCGTGGATCTTCATTGGAATGGCGGCGGGAATCGCGATAGGGATCGCCGCGCCCGGCGTAGCCAGCCGCCTGTCGCCCGCGAGCAACATCTTTCTGCGGCTGATCCGCTCCATCATCGCACCGCTGATTTTCGGAACCCTGGTGTACGGAATCGCAGGCTCCGGCGACTTGAAGCGCATGGGCCGCATCGGCCTGAAAGCCATCGTATATTTCGAGGCCGTCACCACGGTGGCGCTCTTCCTGGGCCTTGCGGCGGTGAACCTGGTGCATCCGGGAGTGGGATTGAAGCTGGCGCCCACGGCGTCCGAGGCAGCCGTCCCGCAGGCGCCTCCAACAGTGGGCTCCGTGCTCGAGCATGTGTTTCCGTCGAGCATCATTGATGCCATGGCTCGCGGCGATGTGCTGCAAATTGTGGTTTTCGCGTTTCTGTTCGGAGCGGCGTGCGCGGCCATTGGCAACAAAGCCAAGCTCGTCGTCGCATTTTGCGAGTCGCTAGCCGAGGTGATGTTCCGCTACACGAACTACGTCATGTACCTCGCGCCGTTAGGTGTCGGCGCGGCCATTGCGGTGACCGTAGCCAGCAAGGGCGCGGGCGTGCTGTTCGGACTGGGCAAGCTGATCCTGACGATGTACGCCGCGCAGATCATTTTCGTGGTCGTGGTGCTGGGCTCGGTAGCGATGCTGTTCCGGATTCCCGTGGGCGCGTTCTATCGCGCCGCCCGCGAGCCGTTTCTGATTGCATTTTCGACCGCGTCGAGCGAAGCCGCACTGCCTCGCGCTCTCGAGAACATGGAGCAGTTCGGCGTGCCCAAGCACATCGTGGCGTTTGTATTGCCGGCGGGCTACAGCTTCAATCTCGATGGCTCGACGCTCTATTTGTCGCTGGCCCTGGTGTTTGTCGCGCAGGCTGCCGGCGTGGAGCTGACGCTCGGCCAGCAACTGCTCATGATGCTGACGTTGATGCTCACGAGCAAAGGCCTGGCCGGCGTGCCGCGCTCCGCGCTCGTGGTTCTGGCGGGCACGCTCTCGAGCTTTCAGCTGCCCATGGAGGGCGTCGCCGTGCTATTGGGCATCGACGCCGTCATGGACATGGCGCGAACGTCCGTCAACGTACTGGGCAATTGCCTGGCCTCGGCGGTGGTGGCCCGGTGGGAAGGCGTGGAGTTTCGGGCAGCGGCTTAGATGGGCGCGCGCGCCAGGCTGGTGATGAAGTTGATGCCGGGAATGTTCTTGCGGCTGAGCCGGTCGTCGTTGGTGATGAATAGATCGATGCCCGCCGACGCCGCGCAGGCGAGTTGTATGGCGTCGGGTGGCTGGATGCTTTTGTCCTGGCGAATGTATGCGTAGTGCCCGGCGGCTTCCAGGTCGAAGTTGAGCACTCTGAGCTCCGGCTGCGAAAACAGCGCGAGATATTGCTTGTAAACGGCATCGTTTCGGACACGAACTGGTCCTGTGAGAACCTCGCCAATACTCAGCGCACTGGTCGCCAGGCCGTCACCACGTTCAAGCATTCTTAGGCGAAGCTGGCGGACCGGCTCGCCAAAGGCCGGATGCTGTTCCAGTAGGTAGATAAATAGGTTGGTATCCCAAAAGACGAGCGCCATTGGCTATGACAACTGCGTGCTCAAGCAACGCATGCACTCCAGGATTGCGTTCCGTCTCGGTGCTTCCGCTTCTGAGAGTCGGCCCGGTTCGGCGCGAGTCGCCCGACTGGACCAAGATCCGCTTTGAAGTGGGCGATCCAACAGGTCTTGGGCACGAATCCATGCGCGAGACGTACGCATTCCTGAATCTGCCAGTAAGGTTGCCATCTACTTGTCCCCCTGCTGGTCCGGTTCATCCCAGTCGACCCGCAGACTCCGGACATATTCGTCGGCATCGACGCCCTGCCAGACTTCCTTGCCCAAACCCCACATCCCTAGGATGAAGTCCTGAATACGTGGCGTCCCGGTTGCGCCCTCTTGCTTGCAATATTCGTTTTCGTACCAATCGACCAAATAGTGATATTTCGCGGGCAACTCGGATCGTTTCGGCGCCATCTTTCCCTTTCTCAAAGGATGGGCGGGGTCGCCCGGCCGATAGAGCCGCAGGCTATCATCCGCGAGCCTGTAGAACATTCGTTGCCGGGCGGGATTCGGCTCGATGTTTGCGACATTGTGCTGATGAACGTGAACTTGCACCCCCGGCCGTAGCTCCGGGAAGGCATGCTCTCGCTTGACTTGATCGAGAATCTCCCTCGTGGAGAACGATCGACGCCCCTGGTACTGCTTGTGCAGCATCGCCAAAGCGACCCAAGTTTCGTCTGCCACTAATATGTGGTTCGGGCCAACAGACTGAGCAATTGGCATGTAGTAATTCCTCTATAATGAAATACTACAATGTATTCATACATCATGTCAACGTTAAGATTGCGCCCGTTGCTATAGTAAAACCAACTATTTTAAAAACAACTACTTACACGGTAACCGGCGTTTCCAGCTTGGCGAACCACGGCTTAGCCGACTTGATGGCGTCGTTAACGGCGTTGATGTTTTTTACGCCCTCCTTGCTCAGCCAGTCCTCGAGTGCCTTGACACCCTGCTTGGCGTAGATGGGGATGCCCTCTTTCCACGTCGCGCGGCCGCAGAGAACGCCGGAGAAATCTGTGCCGGCTTCCGATGCCATGTGGAGGGATTCGGTGAACTGCGCATTGCTCACGCCGGCGCTGAGGTAGATGAAGGGCTTGGCTGCCACTGCGGCGGCTTTGCGGAAATGATCCAAAGCCTCCGCGCGCGAGTAAGCTTTCTGGCCTTTATACACGCTCGATCCTTCGACGAACTCGGCATTAATCGGAACTTCCACTTTGAGCACGTCGACGTAATATTGCGGCTTGGAAAACTCCTGCATGCTCTTGGTCACGATCTCCGGCTTGCGTTTGGCATACTCCAGTCCTTTTTCATCGCCGCCTTGCGGATCGTAGCCGACGAATTCCAGGAAGAACGGAATATCGTAAGCCCGGCACTCGGCGCCGATGCGCTCGATGAAGGCGTGTTTGATGTCGTTGACCTTCGCGTCGTCGAGCGGCGTGTAGTAGATGAGAATTTTGACCGCGTCGGCGCCCCAGTCCACAATTCGCTTCGCCGAAACGTGCGGCAGCAGGTCCGGCAGGCGTCCGGGTTGCGTGTTGTCGTAGCCGCTGGCTTCGTACGCGAGCAGCAGGCCGGCATTCTTAGCGCGCTGCTTGGCCGCGGGCAGGCCCCACTCCGGGTCCAGCAGGATCGCGCTCGCGTGAGGTGTGAGCACCTTGCTGACCGCTATCTTGAACTCGGTCATCATTTCGTCAGTCACTTGCTTCTTATCCACGCCCTTCGCGGCGGCGAGTGATTTCTGCAGGCTTCCGCGCTGGTCCATAGCGGCTGCGGCAATGACCCCGGCCTGATTCGCGAGCGCCTTCATGCGCCGCGCCTTACCGTCTGACAGTCTCATGTTCATCTCCTTTTGCACATTCAAAAATGGTTTGCCGCGTCCACTGGGCCGATCGGCGGAAATACGCCTTGGCGCGCGCGACGTCTTTCAGGATTTGTGTCTTGAGAGCATCAGGGCTCTCGAATTTCTGCTCATCGCGAAGCCGCCAGAGAAACTCGACGCGTATGAAACGTGGCGCCGGGCCGGCGAGCGGCTCGAGCAGGAACGTTTCGATCGACAAGCGATCGTCACCGCCGAACGTGGGCCGGTAACCGATATTAGTCACCGATTCCCAACGGCCGCCGCCGTCGAGATCGGTAGTTCGGGTTACGTACACGCCGCGCTTGGGCAAGACCTCGGATCGCGTGGCGAGATTCAACGTCGGTACAGTCTTCTTCGCGCCTACGCCGTGCCCTGAAACCACCTCGCCCTCCAGCGCATAAGGCCGCATCAGGTAGCGTCCCGCGCGCGCCACTGCGCCCGCCTCCACAAGATGGCGCAGCCCGCTGCTCGAAACCTGCCTCCCGCGGCAGGAAACCGCCGGCACGATCTCCGTTGTATACCCGAAGCGCTTCCCCAACGACATCAGCAGATGCGTATCGCCCGCCTTCTTGTGGCCGAACCGGAAGTTCTCGCCCACCACGATGGTGCGCGCGCCCAGTTTCCGCACCAGCACCTGCTCCACAAATTCTTCCGGCGTGAGCCGTGCGACATCCGCACTGAACGGCAGGATGAGCACTTGCTCAATCCCCTCCTCGCGCATGAGGGCGCAGCGCTGCTCCGGCATGGTCATCAAGCGTGGCGCGCGATCCGGCGCGACGACTCTTGTGGGATGCGGATCGAAGGTCAGAACCGACGCTTTCCAGCCGTATTCCTCCGCCATCCCGCGCACGCGGCGCAAGATCCGCCGGTGCCCGGCATGCACGCCATCGAAGTTGCCGATGGTGAGGGACGAAGGACCGAAATCGGCGGGCACTTCATCGAGCCCGTGAAACAGGCGAAATGCGGCGCTCATTTTAGTGGCGCCCCCCAGATAAGTAGCGCCTCCCAGAGTCACCTCGCGGCCGCCCTCAACGGTGATTTCCAAGCCGTCGTAGGCCAGCCGTATGTTCGGCGGCAGCGCGTTTTCGGTCTCCACGTGCGGCAGGTCGTGGCAGATGTGAGTAAAGAACGCTCGCTTTGGCGTAAGTTGTTCGACCGTTTGAATGGACCGCTCGACGGTAGAATGCGTGGGGTGCGGCTTGTGGCGCAGCGCGTCCAGGAACAGCACATCCAGGCCACGCAACTGATCTATCGACTCCGCGGGAATGTCGCTATGATCCGTGAGGTAAGCCGCGCTGCCGAAGCGGAATCCGTAAATCGGCGAACGCCCGTGCAGCAGCCGGATGGGCGTGAACTCCAGTCCGAAAAGGTCGAACGAACGGCCGTTCAAAGTGTTCGGCTCCAGTTGGGGAATCGAAGATTCCCGCTCCTCGTCAGTGAAAATGTACTGAAAGCAGCGCTGGATGGCGCTCATGGTGTCTGCCGACGCATAGATGGGGATTTGCGCGCGCTGCCGGAAATTGAAGGGCCGCACGTCGTCGAGTCCCATGATATGGTCCGCGTGGGAGTGGGTGAACAGCACCGCATCCAGATGATCCACCTTGGCGCGCAGCATCTGGGTGCGGAAATCCGGCGTGGTGTCGATCACCACGTTATGTCCGCCGTACTGCAGCAGCACCGAAGGACGCAGGCGGTTGTCGCGCGGATCGGCCGACGTGCAAACGGCGCAATGGCAGCCGGGAGTCGGCACGCCCACGCTGGTGCCGGACCCGAGCACTGTAATCCTCAATGGGCCTGCCGCGCCCATTCAGCTTTTCTTGCTTTCTTCGAGAGCCTGGACGTAACGGAAACGCAACTCCGTGAGCGAATTCTCCAAAAGCCGCTGCTCTTCGAGCGTCAGATTGCCTCTGGTCTTTTCGTGCAGCATGGCTAGCAGATCAATGCTGTGGCGCGCCAGGTCGAGATCCGGTTTCGGCCGGTCCTCTTCGGCGCCGAAGTGCAAGAGCCCCAATTGAAGTTCAGCTTGCGTGCGCAAAGATAGCGCCAGGAACTCGAACGAGGCCGGCGGCAGAGGAATGTGCTCTTCCGCGGGCGCGACCCCTGCTTTTTCGCTCTCACTCATTGAGTTTCCATTTTACCAACACTGGCTTGGCGCGGCCGGGCGTATGGCCGCATGTGTTTGCGGACAAGGCCCACTCCGCCGGTTTAGTTGCCGGCTGCCGTCTTCTGGCGCCGGCTTGCTGGAAATAGGTCCTCGACCGGCATGCCGGCGTCGAATGTCAGGTTGAAAAAACCAACCATCATCTCGTCCCAGCTCTGGTCGCCCCACGTGACTTCCTTCGCCGGGTCCGCATTATCGGGATTGTTCGCGGAATTGTCGAAGTGCGCGGTGCACTCGATTTTTGCGCCCTTGGGCAGAAGGATGGGCTTCTCGAGGCTGTACCAAAGCTGCCAGTGCCAGTTATAGCGCGGCACGCGCAGGATCGTTTCCGTCTCGCCAGTGGGATAGACGATCCGGTACTCAAAATCTTTCCCACGCCCGTGCATGTGCGGATGCAGGCCGGATAACTTTACCGCCGTCGCCAGCTCGAACTCCGAATCCACCCTATGGTTCGGGTCTCCCGGAGGAATTCTGAATCTTCCATTCGTCGCGGATAAGGTGAGCACGCGCTCTTTTGGCGGCTCCTTGGCGAAGACCAGCCCGAACTTACTGCGATCCGTCGCCGCCGTCCCGTTCGTCGTGTAATGTATTTCTAAGACCAGATCCGAGCCGGCCTTGATCAACTTGCCCTGGCCTGATTCCAGAATCTCCGGCGGCTGTCCCGGCGCATAGCCCACCAGGAAATCGCTGGGCAATGCGCTGGTATCGGCGCTCTCGTCAGCTCTGGGTTTCGGCGCGACAAAAAAGACACCCGGCTGCGCACTTCGCAACCATGGGGAGCCAGGCTCGCGGATATACGCGATCATGTGGTGCACCCTGGCCCGGTTGTCCGGCCGCGCTTCGGCAAATTGCACCCATTTGTCTTCCGTGAATCCGGTCGGCACAATGACCTTCTGATATTCGATGGTGCCCGTAGCGGGAATCTGAAAAGCCTGGGGGAATTCGAAGACCACGTCGGGCTTGGGTATCGACCAACCCTCGACAAAGTTCACGGGCTGGGGCAGATCCTTGGCATCGCCCAGCGGCGCCCCGGCATCGGCCCATGCCGCAATCGTATCCGCGTCTTTCTGCGCCAGCGAACGATCATTGGAAAACTTGCCGTAATGCGGGTCGGCGAACCATGGCGGCATCTTCTTCAGCAGCACCGCTTCCTTCATAGCTTTGGCCCAGGGCCGGGCTTGCTCGTAAGTGAGCAGCGAAAACGGCGCCGCTTCCCCGGGACGATGACATCCCTGGCAGTTCTTTCGCAGGATCGGCGCAACATCTTTCGAGAACGTCACGGCCGGCGGATTATTGGCCGCAAACAAAGTGAACGCCCAAAGAAAAGCGGCGAGTGCAGGTGCGCGACGCATGATCCTCCTTCGCAAGTATCTCAAGTTCTCGACGGCTGCGTTGATGCCGGGCGTGTTGCCGCAGTCCGTCATCGGCCTTATGTTACATTGAGACATTATCGTTAGCTTTCGCTGCGCCCCAAGCTGATGTCCGCACAAACCGCCGGTGAAAAATTCCAGCTGCTGGTCGATCTGATGGAACGCCTGCGCGCGCCCGGCGGTTGTCCCTGGGACCGCGAGCAGACTTTCGATACCATCAAGCCCTTCTTACTCGAAGAGACGTATGAGGTGATGGCCGCCATCGATGCCCGCGACTGGCCGGAGCTGGCCGGGGAGTTGGGCGATCTGTTGCTCCAGCCCGTCTTCTTTTCCCAGATGGCCGCCGAAGGAAATCTCTTCCGCATCGAAGACGCGCTGGACGCGATCACCGGAAAGCTGATCCGCCGGCATCCTCACGTATTCGCCGACGAAACCGCAAAGACCGAAGGCGACGTGCGCAAGCGCTGGAACGAAATCAAGGCTGAGGAAAAACGCGATAAAGGCGAGCCGGATACCACGCTGCTCGGCTCGGTGCCCCGCTTTTTGCCGGCGCTGGCCGAGGCGCAGCAGATCACCTCGCGCGCCGCGCAGGCCGGTTTCGATTGGGAAACCGCCGGCCAAGTGCTGGAGAAGCTGCAAGAAGAACTGCGCGAGTTTGACGACGCCCGCACTCGCGGCTCACAGGCGGATGTGGAAGATGAACTCGGTGACATGCTCTTCGTGCTGGTGAATCTGGCGCGGTTCGTCAAGGTGGATCCCGAACAGGCGTTGCGCAAGACCAATGCCAAGTTCCGGCGGCGTTTCGGATATGTCGAGCGGAAGCTCGCCGAGCGCGGCCGCTCAACGCGGGAAAGCTCGATCGAAGAAATGGAGTCGCTGTGGCAGGAAGCCAAAAAGTGAGCGACTCGGCCGCACCGCCGCGCGACGACTCGGCTGCGATCTCCATCCGCGCGCTGACGTCGCAAAGGGAATTCGAGGATGCCGTCCAGTTGCAGAGGGAGATTTGGGGCTTCAACGATCTCGAACTGCTCCCTGTGCGCCTGTTCGTCGTGGCAAGCAAGGTGGGCGGTCAGACTCTGGGAGCCTTTGACGGCCGCCGGATGATCGGCTTTTGCCTCGCCATTCCGGGCCTCAAACCCGCCGGCGGTCCCTACCTCCACAGCCACATGCTCGGCGTATCGCACGAGTATCGCGACACGGGCGTGGGCCGCCTGTTGAAGCTCAAGCAGCGCGAGGATGCGCTGACGCGCTCCATCGAACTGGTCGAATGGACTTTCGATCCGCTGGAAATCAAGAACGCCTATTTCAACATGGAGCGCCTCGGTGCGATTGTGCGCCGCTATGTCCGCAATCAGTACGGCACAACCACCAGCCCGCTGCATGGCGGCCTTCCCACGGATCGCTGCGTGGCCGAATGGTGGATCGCCAATCCGCGCGTGAAGGCCATCGTGGATGGTGCTGCGCCGGCGGCGCGGCCGCAGATTGTCGAGCGCATTTCGGTGCCCGCCGATATCGCCGCCATCCGCCGCGAAGATCCCAAGCGCGCCCGCCAGATCCAGCAGGAGATGAGCCATCATTTCGAGGAATACTTCGGCCGCGGCCTGGCGGTGATGGGCGTCGAGCGATCGCCCCACGCCGGCGTCTACCTGTTTGGACATTGGGAATGAAAATCGACAGAGTCATCCTCCGGCAAATTCGCATGCCCCTGCTGCATATTTTTGAGACCAGCTTTGGGCGCACCAGCGACCGCGACATCATTCTGGTCGAAGTCGTGTGCGAAGGTGTATCGGGCTGGGGCGAAGTCACCGCCGGCGAGAACCCGTTCTATAACGAGGAGTGGACCGAATCTGCCTGGCTGATCCTGAAGGATTACGCCGTACCCCGCGTTCTCGGCCGGCAGCTCGCTGGTTCGACCGACGTGGCGCAGCTTACCGAGCATATTCGCGGTCACCGCATGGCGCGCGGCGGGCTAGAAGTCGCCGTCTGGGATCTCGAAGCCCGGCTGAACCGGCAGCCGCTGTGGCAGCAGATCGGCGGCGGAACCAGGTCCGAGGTTCCCTGTGGCGTCTCGATTGGCATCCAGGAATCGGTGCCGAAGCTGCTGGGAATAATCGAGCGCGAGCTGGCGGATGGCTACCAGCGCATCAAGATGAAAATCAAGCCGGGCTGGGACGTGGACGTCATCCGGCAGGTCCGCGAAAAGTTTCCTTCCATCAAGCTGATGGCCGACGCGAATTCCGCTTACACTTTGAAGGACGCGGATCATCTCAAGAAATTGGATCAGTTCTATCTGATGATGATCGAGCAGCCGCTGGCGCACGACGACATCATCGACCATGCCGAGCTGCAAAAAAAGCTGGAAACGCCCATTTGTCTCGATGAGTGCATCCGGTCGGCGCATCATGCCGAGCAGGCCATCCGGCTCCGCGCGTGCGGCATCATCAATATCAAGCTGGGCCGCGTGGGCGGGTTCCGCGAAGCCAGGCGCGTTCATGATGTCGCCCAGAAGGCCGGCATTCCGGTGTGGTGCGGCGGCATGCTCGAATCCGGCATCGGCCGCGCGCACAATATCGCGCTCTCCACTCTGCCGAATTTCACGTTGCCGGGCGACGTGTCGGCCAGCAGACGTTACTGGAAACGCGACATTATCTGCCCGGCCGTCGAGACTACGGTGCGCGGCACTATCGAGATTCGCGATGAGCCGGGTTTCGGTTACGCCATCGATCACGATTTCCTGCGCGAAGTCACCCTGCGCGAAGTCACCCTGCGCGAAGTCACTGTGGGCAAGGACTCGATCGGTTGAACGGGCAATTCGGCCTCTACGCGCTGATCTGGCTGATGCTGCTGTTGTGGTCCGCCAATTTCATCGTCGGCAAAGTGGCGCTGCGCGAGTTTCCGCCGTTGTTGCTGGGCGCGCTGCGCATCGGACTCGCGGGCGTCTTCGTCGCGCCGGCGTTCTGGCGCAGAGTGCGCGCCGGAGAGCAATTCCGGAGCGGATCCGATCTCGGACTGCTGCTTTTTCTGGCCGTCTGCAACGTGGGCAATCAGATGTTGTTTCTGCTTGGACTGAAGCGCACGAGCGTAGCGCATTCGGCGTTGATCATCGGCGTCGGTCCGATTTTCGTTCTGCTGACTGCGGCCGCGGTGGGCATCGATCGCATCACCCTGCGCAAAGCTCTGGGCATGTTGATCGCGCTCGGTGGCGTCGCCGTGTTGGTCGGGCAGGCATCCGTCTCTGAGCAGGCGCAAGCCACGCTGGCCGGAGACGCGATCACGTTTGTGGCCTGCGTATTGTTTTCCATGTTTGCCGTGTATGGCAAGAGGGCTACCGAGCGCCATAGCACCGTTGGCGTTAACGGATTTGCGTACCTAGTTGGTGGGCTGCTGCTGGTCCCGGTGATGTTATGGCAGTCCATCGGGTTCTCGTTCGCCCACGTCAGCCCGGTCGGGTGGAGCAGTCTGATCTACATGGCGCTGTTTCCATCGCTCATCTGCTACCTGATCTACTATCATGCGCTTTCTCGTATTTCGGCATCGCGCGTCGCGGCGTTCATCTACCTGGAGCCGGTGATCGCCATGCTCCTGGCGGTCGCGTTTCTGGGTGAGCGCATCACGGCGCCGCTTGTCGCCGGCGGCACCGTCATCTTCACCGGCGTGTACCTCACGGAGCGAGGTTGATGCTCTCGTTTCGCCAGTTGCTCACACAAAACCGCAATTACCGCTACATGTGGGCCGGGCAAGTGGTGAGCGAGATCGGCGATCATTTCAACAACATCGCCGTATTCAGCCTGGCGCTGGCCATCACCAAATCCGGCCTGGTGGTCAGTGGCGTCATGCTCTCGCGCGCCATTCCCGCGGTGCTGGCCGGGCCCATCGCGGGCGTGCTGCTCGACCGCCTCAACCGCAAGCACGTCATGATCGCGAGCGACCTGATACGCGGCGTGGTCGCCCTGGGTTTCATCGTGTGCCTCCACCGGCCGGAAATCTGGCTGATCTATCTCTTCAGCGCGCTGCTGATGTTCGCCTCGCCCTTCTTCACCAGCGGCCGCTCCGCCATCCTGCCGACCCTCGCCAACAAAGAAGAGCTGCACACCGCCAACTCGCTCACCCAAACCACGCAGTGGACCACCATCACTATCGGTACGTTCGCCGCCGGCGTCAGCGTGATGAAGTTCGGTTACGAGTGGGCTTTCGTGCTGAATTCGCTTTCCTTTTTGTTTTCCGCGGCGTGCATCTCGCGGCTGCACGTCAAAGGCGATGCATTCCAACCCCGCAAGGCGGCGCTCACCGAAGCCGAAGTCGCGCGTCCCTGGCACGAGTACGTGGAGGGGCTGCGCTATATGCGCGCCAATCCGCTGATCCTGGGCATTGCTCTGGTTGGCGTCGGCTGGGCCACCGGCGGCGGCGCGGCGCAGATCCTGTTCAGTCTCTTCGGCGAAATCGTGTTCAACCGGGGCCCGGCGGGCATCGGCGAGGTATGGGGCTGCGCGGGGATAGGACTGCTCTTCGGCGGCGGCTTCGCCTACTGGCTGGGCGCGCGCATCGGTTTCCGCGCCTATAAACGCACGATCTCCATTTGTTACGTCTTGCACGGCGCCACGTACATCATCTTCAGCCAGATGCAGAATTTCTACCTGGCGCTGGTTTTCATTGCGCTCTCGCGCGCGGCGGTCGCCGTCAGCTCCGTGCTGAATATGTCGCAACTGTTGCGCCACGTTTCCAATGAGTACCGGGGCCGCGTGTTCGCCACAATGGAATCGATGCAATGGTCGGTGATGATGGTTTCGATGTCCGCCGCGGGCATCGCCTCGCAATACCACAGCCCGCGCGTCATCGCCGCGATCGCGGGCGCGCTCAGCTCAACCACGGCGTTCTTCTGGGCCTGGGCCAATCTCACCGGCCGTCTGCCCGAGCCGCCGGCCGAAGGCGTGGAGCGCCGTGAGGTCGAGGTGCACGGCGAGCCTACCATCTGATCGATGGTTCCAAAATGGTACCATGGGATTATGGCTAACCTGAGCATTAAGGGCCTGCCTGATCGAGTGCATAAGGAGCTCAAAAAAGCCGCCGAGGCCCGTGGCCAAAGCTTGAACGGCTACATTGTTCACGTTCTCAAGCTGGACGCAGAAGAGCGGGCACGCAGAGCGCGCATGCGCAAGAACAAAGACGAATTTCGAAAGTTTGTGAAGTCCCTGCCTTACATGAGCGACAGCACTGAGCTGATTCGAGAGGACCGCGAACACGGCCACTGATGGTCTTGCCACGCTCGTAGTGGATGCCAGCGTTGTCGTGAAATGGTTTCTGCCCGAGGACGGCCAGGAGCAGGCGTACGTCCTGCAGGACCTTTTCACCGACGAGAAGCTGAACCTGATCGCGCCGCCGCTCCTCATAGCCGAAGTCGGAAATGCACTCACAAAGCGCTGCCGGAGCGGTGAATTCAGCGTCGAGGCCGCTAAACGGCTTTTTGATGAGTTAATCGAGGACTCACCAGTCTTGGTAGACTTCGTGGGTCTTCAGTCCAAGGCGTTCGATATGGCCCTGGCACACCGCCGGCCGATTTACGATTGCTTTTATCTTGCGCTCGCCCTCCATTACCAATGCGATCTGGTGACAGCCGATGAGAAGTTCGTTACCGCGATGGCGCCTGCGTTTCCGTCCGTTCGTTTGTTGAAGAGTTACGTGCCGTCCGCCCAACGCGAGTTCTAGCGCCTGGCGCTAGTTCCCGCCGACAGCCCGCCGGACTTCCATCAAAACGGTTCTGGCCAGGACGCTGAAGTACATGCCCAGTCCGCGCCGGCCGATGTATTCCAGATCTGAGCCAAGCCGCTGCTGAATACTGGTGTCGCCGCGCCAGCCACGCACCTGCGCGAGACCAGTCAGCCCGGGCCGCACCCCCAGCCGCCGGCCGTATTGAGGAAGCCGGCCACTGAAAACCGCCGCGTGAGCGGGCATCTCCGGACGCGGGCCCACCAGCGACATTTCGCCCTTGAACACGTTCCATAATTGCGGCAACTCATCGATGTCGAGGAGGCGTAGCCAGCGGCCGAAGCGCGTGCGTGGCGGAAATTCCTCATTGCTCCAATCGTTCGGGCCGGGCTGGAAGTCCGCGGGCGTCGTACGGATTTTGTAAAGCACAAAGCGGTTCCCGTCGCGACCCAAACGAACATGACGAAACCACACCGGGCGGCCATCGGTGACCAGCTTGAGCGCGGCCATCAGGAAAACCATGGGCGCCCAGAGCGGCAAAGTGATCGCCACCAGGACGATATCCAGCGCGCGCTGCGCGGTATCCCAGGACACAGCCGTGCGCGCACGGTCAGAATAAATTGCCAGACTTTCCAACGGTGCGGTGTGGCCGGCCATAGTGGATTCCTGCGGGAGCCCCTAATCGGATGTTCGCACGCCGGATATCGATTTACGAAGAAGTTGTTACTTCAGCCCGCTGAATTTACAAGGTTTGCAGGCCGAAAAATTGCGCAGGAAAAGACAAAGGCCGCGAACGTTAATCGCTCGCGGCCCCATTTCCAGCAGAAATGAAAGAGGTTCGCTAAGTCCCTTCGCCCCAGCTCGCCAGATAGTGCTCCTGCTCGACGGTGAGCCGGTCGATCGTGACACCCACGGCCTCGAGCTTCATCTTAGCGACTTGTTTGTCGAGCGCTTCCGGCACCGGGTAGACCTTCTTCTCGAGCGTGGCGTGATTCTTCACCATGTACTCGGAAGCCAGCGCCTGGTTGGCGAAACTCATGTCCATCACCGAAGCCGGGTGGCCTTCGGCGGCGGCCAGATTAATCAGGCGGCCTTCTCCCAATACATAAACCCGCCGGCCGTCGCGCAATACGAACTCTTCGACGTACTCGCGTGTCTGCCGGTGGGACGACGCCAGCTTGCTCAGAGCTTCCAGATCAATCTCGACATTGAAATGCCCCGAGTTCGCCAGGATCGCGCCATTCTTGAGCTTTTCGAAATGGTCGCGTGCGATCACGTGCTTGTTTCCTGTCACGGTGATGAATACATCGCCGATGACCGCGGCTTCGTGCATGGACATCACCCGGTAGCCGTCCATCAGAGCTTCGAGCGCCTTGGTGGGCTCGACCTCGGTGACGATGACGTTGGCGCCCATCCCGCGCGCGCGCATAGCCACGCCGCGCCCGCACCAGCCATAGCCGGCCACCACCACGTTGAGCCCGGCCAGTAACACGTTAGTCGCGCGAATCACGCCATCGAGCGTGCTTTGTCCCGTGCCATAACGGTTATCGAACAGGTGTTTGGTGTAGGCATCATTCACGGCCACGATGGGATATCGCAGCACGCCCTCTTTAGCCATGGCGCGCAGCCGGATGACCCCTGTAGTGGTTTCTTCGGTGCCGCCAATCACGTCCGCCAGCAGCTCCTGCCGCTTGGTATGCAGCATGTGCACCAGATCGGCGCCATCATCCATGGTCAGGTTCGGCCGGTGATCGGCCGCCGCCGTGATGTGCGAATAGTAGACATCGTTGCTCTCGCCTTTGATGGCATAGACCGAGATGCCGTTATCCCGCACCAGCGACGACGCCACGTCATCCTGCGTGGATAGCGGATTGGACGCGCACAGCACGATCGAAGCGCCGCCATCTTTGAGCGTGATCATCAGGTTGGCGGTTTCGCTCGTCACATGCAGGCATGCGGAAACGCGCACTCCGGCCAGCGGCTGCGTCTTGATGAACTGTTTCCGAATGGTCTGCAGCACGGGCATCGATTGAAACGCCCATTCCGTGCGGCGCTTGCCCAGATCGGCGAGGGCCATGTCTTTCACGTCACAGGCAACTTGTGTTGGCGTATTCACTGGCATTGCAATCCTTTAAAGTAGGACCGGCGTTTTCGCCAGTCCTTCCTTGGTTAGATTCAGCAATGGACCGGCAGAGGAATGCCTGTCCCGATTGATTAACGCACCGCGGCTTCCGCCACGGGCGCTTCCTGACGCAGTTCTTCGGCTTTGTCCATCGCTTCCCAGGAGAAACTCTCCTCGGTTCGTCCAAAGTGGCCGAATGCCGCGGTCTTGCGATAAATCGGCCGCCGCAATTTCAAATGGTCGATGATGCCTTTCGGGGTGAGCGGGAAGCGCGCGCGGATCATCGCGGTCATCTTCTCCTCGGGAACAGTGCCGGTGCCGAAAGCATTCACCATGACCGAAACCGGCTCGGCGACGCCGATGGCATACGCCAGTTGCACTTCGCAACGCGAGGCGAGCCCGGCGGCCACCAGATTCTTCGCAATGTATCGCGCCATATAGCAGGCCGAGCGATCCACTTTCGTCGGATCCTTGCCCGAAAACGCCCCGCCGCCATGACGGCCCATGCCGCCATAAGTATCGACGATAATTTTGCGGCCCGTGAGTCCCGTATCGCCGTGCGGTCCACCCACCACGAATCGTCCCGTGGGATTGATGTGGTATTTCGTTCCGGAATCCACCATGCCCACGGGCAGCACGGCATCGACAATGTGTTTCTTGACTTCCGCGCGCAGCGTCTCGCTCGAGACGTCGTCACTGTGCTGCGTCGAAACCACCACCGCGTCAATCCGCTTGGGCTTCCCACCCACATATTCCACGCTGACCTGCGATTTCCCGTCCGGCCGCAGAAAGTCCAGCGTCCCCGCCCGCCGTGCTTCGGAGAGCCGCCGCACCAGCTTGTGTGCCAGCATGATGGGCATGGGCATCAGTTCCGCGGTTTCGTCGCAGGCGTACCCGAACATCATGCCCTGGTCACCCGCCCCGCCCGGATCCACGCCCATGGCGATATCCGGCGACTGCCCTTGGATCGCATTCAGCACGCCGCAAGTCTTGCAATCGAATCCATAGGTGGCGTCGGTGTATCCCACGTCCTGAATGGTCTGGCGGGCGACTCTGGGAACATCCACATAGCAGGAGGTCGTGATCTCGCCCGCCACTACGCAGATTCCGGTTGTCACCAGAACTTCGCAGGCCACACGCCCGTACGGATCCTGCTCCAGCACGGCGTCCAGCACGGCGTCTGAAATCTGGTCGGCTATCTTGTCCGGATGCCCTTCGGTGACAGATTCGGATGTGAAAAGATGCCGCTGCGTAATTCCCATAGCCCTCCTGAAGGTTACTTGTTGGTGTTACAGCGCCTGCGTGAAGCTATCTACTTGTGGCGCAAATGATTAAGTGTATCCGGTCGAGCCTGTGCCGTCAATCAGGAAAGGCCTCGACCGCGTCCGGAGCGCCTCCAATCCTTATAACTGGCAGGGTTTACGACATGGCTTGAAAAGCGCGAATGCCGTCCCTTTAGTCGAGCGGGTCCACCCCCGCAACCATTCCGAACCTCACTCGGCCCGGCCGTGCCACGGCCGTCGGCGCGCCTTCAACCCCTCACTGCTGCTTCCGCATCGCGCCCCCGCCGATGCCTCCCAGGTCCACCACCACCGCGACAATCAGGATCACCAGGTTCACGCCCTCGATGGGCCGGTGCGTATTCATCAGCCAGGCGTAAGCAATGGTGGTTACCGGCAGCAGGATGAACCCCAGAATGGGCAGGATAAGTCCGTGGTAAGCCCGCTCCAGGTAATTCGAAAACAGGAACATGCACACCAGCACGATGCGTGGACCCGCCAGGACCGCGATGAGCAGAAGGCAGCAGGGCATAGGCGTCCTCAGTCAGATTCTGGCACACTCAGCGGGATCAGGTGGGCTCCCGAAGCGTGATATTGTACCCAGCGTGAGTGATGCATAACGCTCGCATCAGAAAGCGGGAAGTCATGAAGAATCCCTTTGGAACCTGGAACCGCCGCGCATTTCTTTCGGGCAGCGGCCTGGCGTCGATCGCCGCCGCCGGCTTCCGTCCGCGCTACGTCCACGCCGCCCAGTTGGCTGCCGAACATGGCGAGATTTATCGCCAACTCGGCGTGCGCCCACTGATTAACGCCGCCGGCACTTACACCGTCCTCACCGGATCGGTCATGCCCGAGCGCGCCCGCCGCGCCATGGAGGCCGCCTCGCGGTCGTTCGTCCATTTGCAGGACTTGCAGAAAGCCGTCGGCGAGCGCATCGCCAAACTGCTTGACGTGGAGTCCGCCATGGTCACTTCCGGCGCGGCATGTTCCATTATGCTGGCCACCGCAGCCTGCGTTACTGGTTCGGACACCGAAAAGATTCGCCGCGTTCCCGATCTGACCGGCTTGAAAAGCGAAGTCGTCGTTCCGCGCGCGCATCGCAACGGTTTCGACCACGCCGCGCGCAATGTGGGAGTAACGCTTGTTGAGGTCGATACCCTCGACGAGCTCCACCGCGCCATCGGCCCCAAAACCGCCATGCTGTACTTCACCAACATTTTCGAGCACAAGGGCCCCATCAAGCGCGCGGCGTTCATCGCGGCGGGCAGGCAGGCCGGCATTCCGGTATTCAATGACGCTGCGGCCGAACTGCCTCCCGCCACGAATCTCTCGAGCATCGTCCACGAAGGCTTCGACCTGGTGGGTTTCAGCGGTGGCAAAGGCCTGCGCGGTCCACAGAGCTCGGGCCTGCTGGTCGGACGCAAGGATTTGATCCAGGCCGCGGCGCTCAACAACAATCCTCACGAGGAGGCCATCGGCCGTCCTTGCAAGGTCGGCAAAGAAGAGATGCTGGGACTGCTGGCGGCGGTCGAAGAATACGTGCAGCGCGATCACGAGGCTGACATTCGCCTGTGGCGCGGTTTCATGGAGAGCCTCGCCAAGGACCTGCGCGGCATTGGCACCGTCACGGCCGAAGTCTACGTGCCCGGCGCAGGCGGCCACCCCGTGCCCTATCTCCGCGTGCAATGGGATCCAAAACGGCTGCGTCTCAAATATAGCGACTGTGCGCAGCAGTTACGCGACGGCGAGCCTGCAATCGAGGTCAATGCCGCCGACGATGGTCTGACGCTCGCTTCCTATAACCTGTACCCGGGTGAGGAGCGCATCGTCGGTTACCGGCTGCGCGGCATTCTGCGCGAAGCCGAAAAGCGCTCCTGATCCGGACTGTTTCAGGTTCTATTTACGAAGCGCGCGAAGCTCACACGCGCCAGGCTCGAATCGGGAACGCGCGGCGCACCATGAAAACAGCCGCCAACCCGATCCACAGAAGACTGATTGAAGAGGGCTCCGGAAGGACGAATTCGCCGAAAGTGATGCTGTCCACGATCAGTCCGTTCCCGCTGAAAACGGCGGATTCAAACGGAGTGACTACGATCAGTCCCGCTGGTAGAAAGACGCCATGCTCTGGTAGCGCCAACGATCCCACCAGACTGCCAGTCCCGTCAAGGCCCGAATATAGAAGTACGCTACCGGGAACGCCGGACATCGTGCCGTAATAGAACGAAAACACTCCGATAAGACCGGCGGCGACATTCATGGTACCGGAGTCACTCGTGAGCTGTTCCGATAGTTCTGGAGAACCTACGCCAAAGGGCACCGTCACGAAATCACTGGCAAAGGTAATGCCCAGGTCCGGCCCCGGTCCTGTACCCAAACTTCCCAAGCCGCCGCTGTAGTATCCCAGCACCTCTTCGTCAATCTGAAGCTCGTTGAAATCTAAGGAAACGATCGGGTCCGCGTTTACACTGGAAACGCTGAAGACTAAAAGCGAAACACACGACAAAATTGTTCGCGTCATCGCGGTGAACCTCCAGCCCGGCCTCGAATATCAGGGCCGGGACCGGCGCTAGTATATTCCCGATAGCGGCCGCGTAAAACCCGGAATTCTCCCGCCGCTACTCAATCAGAACAAAAACTTCAGACCGAACTGGATCTGTCGCATCGGCGCCGCCAGGCTGGTGATCTGGCCCGGTCCCTGAGCACGGATTTGGCTCGGGAAAGTGCCGCCGTCGGTCGAAGGCAGGAACTGTGTCGACGCCGACAAAGTGCGGTTCGGCGGATTGAAGTTGGGGGTGTTGAAAATGTTGAACATCTCCGCCCGGAACTGCAACTTCACCGACTCTTTGATCTGGAAGTTCTTGAACAGCGAAAAGTCCAGGTCATGGAAGTTCGGCCCCCGCAGGATCCCGTTGCCAGAGCTGCCGTAGTGGCAGAGTCCGGGCAGCGTGCTGACCTTGCAGGTCACCACGTGGAAGTCGTCTGGGTTGAACCACTGGTTGATGGTCGGATTGGAAATCTCGCCGCCGCCCACACGGTCCGGCCGCACCGGGCTGTTGAATGTGTTCAGACTGTTGTTCTGCACGACCGTGAACGGAAGGCCGCTGTGCAGGGTCAGGATGCCGTTGGCCTGCCAGCCGCCGAAGATCTGGCGCGCCACGCCGTTGCGCAAAGCGGGCACCGTGGGTATCTCGTATAGCCAGCTGATGACGGCGTTGTGCTTGGTGTCGAAGGGGTAGACGCCTTTGTCGGCGGCGCGATTGCGCGGGTTCTGATAAGAACCATTGTTGGTGAAACCGAAGGCTTCGTTGCGGCCATAGCCCTCGCCTTCGGACTTGCTGTAGGTGTAAGCGACGCTGCCAGTCAGGCCGCGGCTGAAACGCTTCTGGTAGCCGACCTGCAAGCCGTGATACCAGGAATTGCCGCCGGAATCGAGAAAGCGGATGCGGGAGAGAGGCCGGATGAGACCGCCGGGCCCGTCGATTACGAATTGGTACGGCCGGCGTTGCTGGGGCGTGGTGGGCAGCGAGCTCAGTCCCGGATCTGGGTTATTGAACTCGACCGTGTTGTCGATGTGGACGCCCTTGCTCCCCACGTAGCCTACATCCAAGACCGACTGCCAGGGTAACTGCCGCTGGATGCCCAAGCTCCACTGGTGGAGGCGCGGCTGGAAATCTTTCCGGTTGAGCGTGTTGGCATTAATGATGCTGGTTGAGCTGAGCGCGCCGAACGGATTCTGGGACGTAATGGGATTGGAATTCGTGATCACGCCGTCCGCGGCGGTGTTGGAGAACGCCGCGCTGCCGGAGAGCGGCGGATTGAGATTCAGGATGGTGTAGTTATTGAGCTGGTGGACGTTGTAGTAGATGCCATAGCCCGTGCGGATCACCGTCTTCTCGCTCAAGCGGTAGGCCAGGCCGATGCGCGGCATGAACATCTTTTTTTCGGGATCATTGAAATGATACGGGGTACGGATTTTGGGCACGAGCGTCGGAATGCCGTCGACTTGTTGGTTAAAGTCCAGGCTGCGCCAGAGGCCTTTTATATCCGTCGCCGCCGTATTGTACTCGTAGCGGACACCCAGGTTGACCGTTAGCCGTTGCGTGGCTTTCCAGTCGTCCTGAAAGTAGGCCCCATAGCGGCTCTGCCGCGGAAACGTGAGCGGTATGCCCTCCGGCGTGTCCGAGCCATCCGGGTAGCCCAGCAAAAACGAGGCCCAGTCGCTGTTGGCAATGTCGTCGCCAAAGTTCAGGTCGCCGCGCGGCACATTGGCGGCGCCGCGGTCCAGCATGACTTTCGTCCACATAAAGCCCATCTTGAAGTTGTGCGCGCCGTGGCTGAGGGTGACGTTGTCGCCCAGTTCGTACTGGTTGTTGAAGTCGAACCCGTTGCCGCCGTCATTGTCGCCAATGCCGGTAAAGTTCGAGAAGCCGATCGGCGGCAAACCCGCCTCACGCGATGTGAATGGCCGGTTGTTGTCATTCAGCACGCGTAACCCGGTCAACCCCAGGTCGTCCAGATTGAAACTCGTGTTGCTGCGCGGGTTCAGTGTGTTATCCACAGAGCGCATGTACCCAAATCGAAATTCATTGATGAGCGACGGGTTGAAAATGTGAATCCATTGGCCGGCGACGTTCTGATTGCGGCCCGCCACGAAGTAGGGGAAGTTGGGATTGTAGCCATAAGTCTGCCCATACTTGATGTCGTCGAAGGCGTAATGGCCGAACAGCTTGTCTTTGTCCGACAACTGATGATCGATCCGGACATAACGCTGGTCGTCGTCAATACTGGTGGCGCCCACACCAATGTAGTTGAAGCCGCTCAACGGGTCGGGCAGGCCGAACTGCGCAGCCGGAAAGAACTTGTACAGGTTTTGGGCGATGGGAGAGATCCGCGAGGGCGGTATGATATTGCCCGCGAACGGCACGCCGCTGATCGGGTCGATGATCTGGATCGAAGGCAGCGCGGCGCCGCTCGAGTCGTGCCGGTTAAGTAGCGCGCTCAAATCGCCGTTCTTAAAAGCCTCGGTGGGCACCAGTGATTCTCCCACCTGGTTGGGCTGGCGGAGCCTGCGTGCCTCGAAATCGAACATGAAGAAGGTCCGGTTCTTGCCGCTATAGATTTTCGGAATCAAAACCGGTCCCGTGAGCAGAAAGCCGTACTGATTCTGCCGCAACAGGTTCTTGGGCGTTGGCGTCGAGCCTGGCGGGTTAAAGTAGTTCTGGAAATAGTCCTGAGCATCGAGCTTGTCGTTGCGCAAAAATTCAAAAGCATCGCCGTGGAATGAATTCGTGCCCGACTTCAGCGCGATGGCGAGTTGCGCGCCGGCGTGCGTGCCGTACTCGGCCGAGTAAGTGCCGGCCTGGACTTTGAATTCCTCGATGGCTTCGGGCGAAGGCGTGAACGGTATCGTGTTGACGCGCGCCTCGGTGACCCCCACGCCGTCCAGAGTGGCGTGCTGGTCGGTATCGCGCTGGCCGTTGGCACTGATGCTGATGGCGTCGCCCGGGATGGGTACGCCGCCCCCACCGCCACTGTTGAGGTCGGTTAGCCCCATGCGGCCACCGTACTGCACGCCCGGCTGCAAGACCGCCAGCGCACCCACGTTGCGTCCGTTGAGCGGCAGCTCTTCCACCCGGCGTGTGTTCACTACCTGGCCCAGTGTGGCTTGGTCGGTGCTGAGCAGAGCGGCCTGGCTGGTCACTTCCACTCGCTGCGCTTCGGCGCCCACTTCCATGTGGAAGTCGATGCGCGCCTTCAGGTTCAACTCGAGCTGGATTCCGGAGTGCGTCTCCGTCTTAAAGCCCGGCGACTCCACGGTGACGGAATACTCGCCCGGATCGAGCAGCGGAAAGTTGTAATCGCCCGTACCGGAAGTGGTGTCCTGGCGCTTGATGCCGGTCTGCACTTGCAGCAGCGTAACTTTCGCGCCCACCAGCACCGCGCCGGTGGCATCGGTTACCGTGCCGAGAACCGCGGTCGAGCTTGTCTGGGAATACACCGGCAAGATCCCGGCAACTGTGAAAACGACGGCAACTGCCAAAAAACCTTTACAGCCTTTCATGATCACTCTCCCCGAAGTTCATTCCTGCGCTGGCTACAAATCTGGCAAAAAAAATGACGACGCGTTGACACCCGTGCTACGCGAGTTGCGACTAAAATTTCACAAAAGGGGCACCCGTGTCAAGGGGCGCTGCCGTTTTTGAATGGGAATTTACGTGCTGCGGACGGGAATTACGCTAGCGATTCCAGAAACGCATCCACTTCCCGCCGCGAGGGCGCGGAAGCCTGTGCGCCCGCGCGCGTCACCGAAATTGCCGCCGCCGCGTTCGCGAAGCGCAGCGCATGCGCCATGGGCGCGCCTTCCGCCAGCGACACCGCCAGCGCCGCGTTAAACGTATCGCCGGCAGCCGTTGTGTCCCGGACTTCGACCGCGAAGCCGGCCACGTGCGCCGGCGCCGTTCCATCGTGCGCCAGGCAACCCTGATCGCCCAGCTTCACGATCACCGTCTTCGGCCCCATACGCCGCAGCGCTTCCGCCATTTCGATGGCCTCGGCGGGCGTGACGCGCGCCAGCGTGCGGCCCAGCAGGCCGAGCGCTTCGCTCTCGTTCGGCGTCAGAATATCCACCTGTGCCAGCAGTTCCGGTGGCAGGGGCTGCGCCGGGGCCGGATCGAGAATCGTGGTCAGTCCCTCCTGCCGCGCCAGCGCCAGCGCCCCGGCCACGGTGTCTAACGGCGTCTCCAGTTGGAACAACGCCAGCCGCGCACCGCGAAAAACCGTCCGCATGGCCTCCACATCGGCCGCCGCGAGCTCGCCATTCGCCCCCGAAGCCACCACGATCGAATTTTGTCCCGCGCGGTCGACCGATATGAGAGCCACCCCGGTGGCCTGCGTTTTGGTCGCGTGCACCGCCGTGACATCCACGCCCGCCGCCGCCAGACTGGCCTTCAGATGATCCGCGAAAAGGTCGTAGCCCACCCGCCCGATCATGCGCACGTCGACCGATTGGCCGCCCAGTCTGGCGGCCGCCACCGCCTGGTTGGCGCCCTTCCCGCCAGGAAACATCTGGAAATGGCTGCCCAGCACCGTTTCGCCCGGCGCCGGCAGTTCCCGCACCCTCACCACAAAATCCATATTGAGGCTGCCGGCCACAACGATCGCAGGTTTCATATCAGCGGTCTTCAGGAACCGGGCAAGCGACGGAAAAACGCGCCAAGAACAAGGGCGGCGGATGAACGCCGATAAGCGCCGATTGAAACAAAAGCTTGGCTATCGCGTTCATCGACGGCTAAATCGCTTCGTCTCCGCAGCCCGCTCGCGTGTCAGGACTTATCGTGTCAAATCGATGCCCAGCTTTTTCAGCTCTTCGGCGTAGTAGCGTTTTTGCAGCAGGTCCCACTCCTCGCTGCCCTCCGGAATGTCCCGCTTCTGCGAGCGCACCTTGTCGCGCGAGAGCCGGTCGACCTTCTCCTCCGCCGTCAGCAACTCCGTAATCGCCCGCACGATCTCCAGGCGCACCTCGTTGGGGTCTTTCTTCACCCGCAGCTCGCGCGATTTGCGCAGCGCCGCCACGATCTTGTGCGACATGTCGCTGATCTTGTCGCGCGACAGTTTCATCTGGTCGCCCGTATCGCGCCCCGACGCCCGGATCACCTTGCGTTGCGCGATGAGCTGGTTCTTGGTGCGCCGGAACATATCCTGGTAGCTGACGCCCTCGCGGCGCATGTAGTCGCTGTACTGCCCCAGGATGTCGCGCACCTCTTCATTTAGGCGGTCTTCAATGGTCAGTTCTTCGGTGATGATGTGGTCAATGATCTCGGCGACGGCCTGGGGGTTCGGAGTCTCCAGCACCTGCGGCGTGATCTTGCGAACGATCTGGCGAGAGAGATAGCTAACGAATTCTCGGGCGAGCAGCATCCTCTGATTTTTCTGGAACCTTAAGGGCTTTAGGTAGTTTACAGAGCGCGGTGCAGAAGTGTCAAACGAACGGACATCGCACGCCGCCCAATTCACTCCCGGCTGAATCGGAGCCCGGCTATGCGCGCAACGCCCAAGCGGCGAATGACTTGGCCGGCGAAACGAGCAGTCTGCGGCCAATACCCGACAACTGCCGAATACGAGCACGCTGCCCGTAAAAACGCTGTAAGAAGCAGGTCCGTTAATGTCCGAATCCGGACCCGCTCCGAACCGAATCACTGTAAAAGCGATCTTATATTGTTGTTTGTCGGCTCACGGTCTTACGCAACCTGGACCGGGATACGTGGCGCTCCCGACCGTGCCTCCATTTGAGTACTCGGGCTGCACCCAGAATCCGCCGTTCACCATCTGGTACAGGTTGTGCCAGGCGCACTTGTCGTCGGCTTCATAACCGGCCGCATCGTACCAGGCGTTAACCCCATTATCCCCGGGATCGCTCACCGCCTCACGAATCTCATGGCTGCTGACGATGGTCAGCATATCCACAACCGATTTGCCGCTCAACGAGCAACCCGAGCAATCCGGATACGGGAAGACGGCATATTTGATCTGAACGCCATTGTAGGCGTAATGGCTGTGATATCCACAGAAGCTGTTGCAAGAGGTGCCGCCCGTCAGAACGACCTTCATGCCGGACGGGAAATAGATGCCGTAAATGGTATTCGCGCTCGCCGGGAGTCCTCTGTTAGCAAAGAGCGAAGACAGATAGTTTCTAATGGCCGAGTCCTTGATCGTCGATTGGGCAGGTTTGCTGTCCACGAAAGTGCCCAGGAAAGGCAAGGTGTTCGCCGGAGAACCGTTGGAGCCCCCGTACTGCTGGATGACTTCGTAATCATCGGTAGGGCTGTTGTCCCAGTTGTGATTGTCCGGGAAGTTCGTGACAAATGCTTGAATTTGATCCTGAACGGCCAGGGCCACACTGGCGTTCCAGTAGACAGCGTAATAACTTGCGCTCGATATGATCCGGCCACCGTGATATTGCAGGTTGCCCGATCCGTAACTGGCGGGATAGACCGCGGTCCCATTAGCGACCGGCGCGTCGGTGGCTTGAGTATCCCGCGGCGAACGAATCGACGCGGGTGTGGGTAGAACATGGACAACTTCGCCTGAATCTGCACGATCGACAAACGGGTTAGCCGCATTGTGGGACTGGGCGTGTGCGACGGCAACCGTTGCGAGACCGGCAACCGTGCAGGCCGCCAAGGTTAGCAAACACATTCTAAAAGACTTTTTCACTAGTCCGATCCTCCGAATCACTAGAAATCTACCACATCAATACTAGTTTTTAAATCAGGAAAAAGACTACTACTACCTGCCACGAGCATTACAAACTTCTAGTGTTATCTACGTCAGCGGCCCCTCGCAGGGTCGGTTTGTGAGGCCCTTTTACTGGACCGCGACCGTTACGTCAGCCCTGCTGGACTTGCCGCCGACCGTGACTACTACTTCTATACTGTCGCCAGCGGCGGTTCCCGCCGGAACCTGCGCATTGATCTGGACAACGCCGGAGACCAATCCAGGCGCGCCACCAGCATAGAGGACCTTGGCGGGGGCGCCACCGATGGTCACGCTCACCGGGAGTGCGGGAGTAGGCAGACTGGAACCAACGATGGCGCCGTCCGCCAAGGATTGCTTCCATTCGCCAAAGCCGGAGCCGAACAGCACCACCACGCTACCGGGCCGGGCCGGGTTGGTGCGGCCGTTCACCGTGCCATCCTGATTGAGCGCGGCGCTTTGTCCCCGGCCGGTGCCGTCGTGGGTAAACAACGCAGGGTCCGACGCCGTGACCGGGAGGGTTACGGACGCAGACACTTTGCCCTCGAAGGTCGCCACCACCTCCACCGTACCGTCGGAGGCGACCGACTGGGGCACGACGGCGTTCACCTGCGCATTAGATGCGGCCAGCAGAGGAGCGGCCACGCCGTTGAACAAAACCTGGGCGCCGGCGAGGTAGCTCGCCACGCGGCCCTGGGCATCCTTCTGCAGTCCCGCCAGCTTGCCCGGCCCAATCCCGGAACCAAACAGGGAAATCAGCTGGCCAGGCGCCACAGAACCTTGCTGATAATCGGCGCTGCCGGTGACGGCCGAGATTTGGGCGTCGTCGGCCTGTTTGCCGCCGCCTACGTGCATGCTCAACGGAAGCGGGGATGCGTAAGTTCGCGAATTATCGGAGCTGGCTTTCAGCTGCAGCGTGCCGCCGAGCGTGTGAGCAGGTTTGCTCGCCAGGGTCAGGGTGATGGTGTAGGTATTGCCTTTGGTGATGGTGTCAAACGATTTCGGATTGGGTGTCAGGCTCGCCAGGGACGGCGTGAGCCACACGTTGATATTCGTAAGATCCAGGCTGCTTTGGAACTGCACGTCCGCCGTGCCGGCCGACAACAGTGCTGCGGCAGCGTCGGCTGCGTTGGTGATCCACTGAATGCTCCCGTACTTTTTCGACTGGCCATGCCCGTTACCCGGATTTCCGGCGTTGTGCCCGGCTCCAGGGTTCTGCCCCCCCATGCCGGGATTCTGCCCGGCCGCCGGGTGCGACCCGCTGTTCCCCGACCCTCCATTGCCTACGTCTTGGCCCTGTGCGACAAGGGCCCCCACCAGAATCAAACTTGAAAGAATGGCTTTTCCGACCATGAAGAAATCCTCCGGTACAATCGGCCTACCTGCCCGCAGTCAATGCAACGTTACTATTGGACCGGGCTGGCGGCAATGCTACATTTCGCTCTAACTCGGATGATTTCTACCGTACCTATCCAATGCATTTAGACCAGAATCGTCAGGTGTCCGCCTGCCTCCAAGCTGATGCCTGGCTAAGCCACTGATAGCAATTAGAAAAGGTCGCGGCTAGGGTGCTGTCGCCGAATTGGCACAACCGCCAACGATGGAGGGGCAATGCCGTTAAACCCTGCGGGCTCTTGCTGCTTACCGTCTGTAAACCAAGGCATATACCAAAGAGAGCTAGATAAATCGGATGAATTGCCTGAAAATTAACGCAAGCATCGGACTAAGCAATTGATGAAGACGAGAAAAGTCGTGCAAGAAGCCGATTTCTTGGAAGGCACGCCACGGGCAAAGTCGACGCGGCCATCATCGCATCGTAGTGACACTGCCGGCCACGTCCGTAACTGGCTAGGAGGGTTCATGCGGAAGAAAGATTCACCGAAAAAGCATCGCGGCCAAGCGTTAATTATGGTCACGCTGTCTTTGGTTCCCATGTTCGGTCTTCTCGGACTCGCCGTGGACCTTGGATGGATGGAGTTTACCAAGAAGTCGGCGCAGGCGGCGGCGGACGCAGCCGCTTTAGCGGCCGTGCTGCAGTACCAATCCACTAATTTCAGCACTACCTTTACGTGCGGCCTAGGTGGAATAGTCTGCCAGGCTCCCACTTCCTGCAACCCCGCTCCGGCCAGCTATCTTCACAGCGGTTGTGACTATGCCCAGTTGAACGGTTTTTCGTCTTCCGGAAATCAATATGTGAGCCTGGAAGCTGGCGTCGGCGCGCCACCGACCGCCCCGGGCGTGGTATCTTCCGCGTACTGGGTAACCGCCAGGGTAAATCAAACCGTCCCGCAACTTTTTTCCGCCGTTCTCGGTAATTACACGGGAAGAGTTGCGGCGCGTGCTACGGCGGCCCTGAACCCCGCCAGGGACTGCATCTATGTGATGGACCCGGCCGGAAGCGACGCCGTCCATATGAACGGTAGTGCAAGTCTCGTCAGCTCTTGTGGACTCTACGTGAACTCGAACAACCCGACGGCGTTGACTGGAGACGGGACGGTAAACTTGAGCGCAAGCGAAATCGATATTGTCGGCAACTATGATTTTCACGGCACCCTGAACCCCGACCCGCCCAGTACGAACGTTGCCGTGATGGCCGATCCGCTTGCGAATTTACCGGAACCTACCGTGCCGGCGGGCTGCGATCAGGCGAATACTTACCAGGTCAATACCAACGGTACGGTTAATTTGAGCCCCGGCGTCTACTGCGGCGGAATTTACGTAAAGAAGGGCATAGCAAATTTCACTCCCGGCCTGTACATTTTGAAAGGCGGCGGACTGAGCACGCAAGATACGAACTCGATTATTACGGGAGCAGGGGTAACCATTTATAACACTTATGATCCCACTAGCCCCAAAGCCTGGATAAACACCTACGGGCCGATCAACATCGTGGCGAATTCCCGGGCCACGCTTAGTGCTCCTACAAGCGGCACTTATGCCGGCGTTCTGCTTATGGAGGACCGGCGCCTCACCCCCACCAGTTGTGGCGGCAGCATTTGTGTTGACACCTTCGGCGGCGGTTCCCTCTCGTCATTTACAGGCATCATTTATGGCCGAAGCTCGCTGATGAATTTTTATGGAAACGCAGCCATGTCAGCGTACACGATTATCGTTGCCTACCAGTTGGCCATGAACGGTACGACAGACATTAATAACGATTACTCCAGCCTTCCCACCGGCAATCCCATCAAGATCACGTCGCTGGTGGAGTGAAACGAGGAGATTTCGCATGATGCCCAAATTCAAACGCGGACCCTGGCGGGAACACGGACACGCAGTCATCGAGGTCTCTCTTATGGCGCCCTGGATTTTTTTCCTGTTCATGGGCACAATCGACTTCGGTTTTTACTCCTATGCCATCATCGCCACTCAAAATGCTGCCCGAATCGCGGTGCTGCAGACATCACAAACTCCGACCACGGCGACCAACAGCACCCTGGCGTGCAACTATGCCCTGACGGAGCTCAATGTCCTTCCCAATACGCGCACCCTGGTTAGCTGCGGAGCTCTGCCGGTGATCGTCAACGCCACTACGTTTGTCGACGCCGACGGCGCCACCGGCTCGCGAGTCGACGTTACTTATCAGACCATCAACATGATTCCCATTCCCGGTCTCACGGGCCGCCTGTCGATCACCCGGAATGCGCAGATGAGGTTGAAGCAGCAGCCATGACACCGAATCGCAGAAACCGCCGCCGCGGATCCTCCACCCTCGAGTTCACCCTGGTGGGCATCCCCATCATTTTCGTCCTGATCTCGACTTTTGAGATGGCCCGCGGAATGTGGAACTATCACACCATCGCTTATGCCGTGAAGGAAGGCACGCGGTACGCGAGTGTCCACGGGGTTAATTGCGCCACGTCTCCGAACTCCTGCTCGGTAACCATTGGGCAGATCACACAGAAAATTGTGGATGCCGGCATCGGGCTGCCTACCAATCAGCTCCGGCTGACGTTTACCTCCGCCAGCGGGTCTATTAGCTGCTATGCGAATACCTGCCTGTCGAATGGCACCGTTTGGCCGCAGTCCCCGGGCAACGTCGTGGGGAGCAGCATTCAGATTGACGCCACCTATCCGTTTCAATCGGCCATCTCGATGTTCTGGCCCGGCGCCGGATCCGGGATGAATGCCGGCACAGTTAATTTCCCCGCCTCTTCGCGGGAAGCCGTTCAGTTCTAGCGCGAACAACTGCGACAGCCCGCCGGTTTCTCCCTTCCAGAAGCCCGTGCGCGCCCCGCGCTTGGGGAAGCCGGAATGCTCGATGCGGGCACTGCCTTGATTCTGCCAAGGAGTTGACCTGTTTACACAACAAAATGATGCGTGCGCCAGTAAACACCGACGCTAGACTTTAGTTGTAAAGGCCCAGTGGAACAGACACAGTGATCCGCGGCCCGGTGTGACTGCCCGCGATATAAGGAGAGAATACAGCGTAGGAATAGCCTGAGAGTTCCAGGTTGAGGCGATAGTCGTCTGTCCCAGAACCCGGGTTCGTCACCGTAACGTTAGCTGCGGTCAGGTTAAAATATGACGCCGTTCCAACAGGCGGCGTGGCTCCCTGATTGTAGAGCACCATGTTGGTGATGGAGGCGGAATCCGCCGGATCGTTGATTGCGCCCCACCGCGCCGCATAACGGGCCCGTTCGACCAAGGCTTGATGAATGAACAGGAACTGCCCGAAATCGAACGCACCGATGAGCATGCCGAAAAACACGACGAAGATCAGGGCCGTCTCCACGAACACGCTGCCCTTGCTCGTTCTCCGCCGCCGTGAAGCGATGCCACCCATCCCAGTCTTCCTCATACCGGTGACCAGATCCCTTGGTAGGCATAGGTAACCTGGGGTTTCTTCGTAAGCGTAGTGGTCGCGAAGACTGAGTTAATCGTGTAGCCGCTAATGGAGACCGTCACTGCGTTGGGTACCCCATTCAAAAAGGTCACGGTCACGTTGGCGTTGCCCGCCGTCAGGCCGGCCAGAGCCGGCGAGGTGCCCGCAGTCGGGCTCCCATACAAAACCATGTTCTGAACTGCCGTCTGAAACGCGGCGGACGGGGCCGGAGTCAACGAATCGTACGGCACCAGCGACGCATAGCGCGCACCCCGGGCCACTGCATTTTGAAGGTTGTTGTACTGGAGAAAAGTGAAGCCGAACTGAAAAGTCCCGATGAATACCGCTACCAGTATGCCCGAACCGATGGCGAATTCCAGTATGGCGTTCCCGTCGCGATGGCGCGCCCGCCCCGACGCTTTCTTAACCCGTCGTTTCATTGGACTAGCTTCACCCGTGATGCACCTGTAGGGCCCCCGGCCCCAGGGCTGGTACTCCCGATGTTGTACGGCCCCGCGTAAATGGCGCAGAAGGGGTCATTGCCGTTGGTGGTTTTCGTGTAATAGTTGCTCGTCCCGGGGCCGTTCACGAGAAGGAGGAATTGTCCATAGCCGATCACGTTGGTGTGGGTCGGGTCCATTGGATCCACGATTGGCGTTGGCAGCAGCCGCCGCCCGTTGTGAATACCGGCTAAGTACGCGCTGACGGTGTTGTCGGTAGTGTTGGTGTCCTGGCTTGCGCGCTCATCCAGATAGCCCGCCTCGCTCATCTTGGTTCCGTTGCTAAGGACAGGCTGAATATTCGTGCCCACCTCCAACGCCTGCACCTGAATGACATCCAGAATTTCTTGCTCAATGATGCTATTGGAATTACTTCCCCAGTAGCCGCTTGTATTCGCTCCCCAGTTCGTAACCACCGCCGTCTTCGAAGCCTTCGAGTCCCCAGTGCACGGAGGCGAAACGAAGCACTTGTCCGGACTGTTGGCCCCGCAGCCACTCTTTGCGCTGTTGTACTGCGGCCACTGAATGTCGTAGGAATCTCCCACGACGAGCCCAAAGTTCGGCCCTGTCGTATTCGTACTGACCGCAGTGTATGGAGACAGGCCTCGAGGGAACGAGGTTATGGCAATTTGCCCCGCGGTTCCGCTCGAAGCCACATTCTGCGTAGTTTTTACGACAACCACGGGAAGAAAGTACAACTGCAGCGGCACGGTAGCGGTGACTCGTGCATAAATGTACCCTGCCGCCGGATCCGGACTGGCGGCCCAGGGACCCGCAAGATCCGTCGCGAAAGTCACCGTGGGATTGCTGACTTTTGTGGTGTCGAGATTCCACGTGTTGGCTGAATTGGTGACGGCGGATTGCGCGTTGGTGATGCCTGTAGTAGTTCCATCGAGCGCCAGCGCGGCCGCGAGCGCCGCCGAGTCGCAGTAGGCTTGCGTCTCGTTTTTGGCGATAAACATTCTGCCCATATCGACGGCCAAGCCGAGGACACCGATGAGCGCAACGGCGGCAAGAGCCATCGTGACCAGCACGAAGCCCCGCTCCTGGCCCTTCTGGCGGGTCATTGACGGGTGCCCGGGTATCGCGGCGCCATCTCGGATCTCAAAGGATTTCGCATCTTTCGATTCCATATGCGGCTGGGTTCACGCATGCCTGAACCCTATTGTTCATACTCAATCGTACTGGTGGATGTTTTGCCTAGGAATCGGGCATATGGGGTAGAGTGCCTGAAAAAAGTACTTAACCGGCGGTGCGAGAAGACGATGCCGCATAGGTCAAGTTACTTAGCCTGGACGCTTCGATATCACACGGGGCTGGCGACGAGAATGTGTCCTCTGCAAGGTCTCTGGAGTTCGCGTCTATCTGAACGGTACAATTCCCATCGCCGCGACCGTGGCTGCCCCTTAGCAGCTCCATTGCGATAGGTGAAAAGAAAAATGGTTAAGAGGCGAGGGCGTGAAGTCCGAGTCACTGGCCCTTTCGGTTACTCCTGAACTTTCACTGTCACGGTGGTCGAGTAGCTGCCCTGCGTGATCGTGAACGGAATACTGGAGCCCGTTGGAATGTGGTGGAACGGCACCTGGGCGTTGATCTGGTTTACCCCTACCTGATTCGGAGCCAGCCCCGCAAAGAGCGTCCAGATGTTAACTCCACCCAACGTAATCGTGGGTGTAACCGCGGCCGCGGCAGGCGGACTGGACGGCGAAGCGTCGCCGGCAGCGACAGCCTGCGTGGTCGCACCCAGGCCCGTCAGGTAAATGATCAGCTTTTGATTCAAGTGAATCGGGGTCGAGTTCGTGATGAACTTGCCATCCACGGTCCGAATGATCACCGGACCACCGCCGCCCGTACGAAATATGGCGGGCGCGGTCGATTGCACGTTGAAGCTAAACGGCTTCGTCACGCCGCCAGATGTGCTCAGGACCATATTCGCGCCACCCACCACATCAAAAGGCAATTGTGCGTTCACTTGGCCGGAGGAAACCATAAACAGAGGCAGGGCCTCCGCGTTCACATAGAGACAAACATCACCCAGCGCCGTGGGTAGCGGAACGTCGCTGGTGGATTCGGTGGAAGAACTGAGGTTGGCACCAGTGATCGAGATGAGCCCGCCCGGCGCAACCCCGGGCCCCTGGTCCGCGGAATTCATCACCGCCTTGATGGATGGTGGCCCGGAGACTGCGTCAAAGTTGGAGGCTAGAATCATAACTCCCGATGTGGAGAGCTGCGCAATTGCCCCGTTCGACAGCGGCGCCAACGTCCGCGTGAACGGAAGAATGGTCTCGCCAATCTGGCCGACCGGGGGAGTAGTAAGGGCCTGCGCAGTCGATGGGGACTCCGAGGTCCGGACCGGGCGGACCGAGGAGAGCTGGCTTAATCTAAAACGTTGGATGACGCCGTTGATGGAACCTGATGGGGTCGTACTGCGAAGCCCAAGGCCATTCATCGTTGCGAAGCCCGAAGACGAGCCGGCTGCGGGATCGAGTTGGCCCACGTGCGCCAGCGCCCGGTTGAACACGTTGGTATCCACGACGAACAGGTCGTCTGTCAGCGCAGCGTAGGAGCCCGCGAGTGAGCTCACGTCCTTGCGCGACGCTACAAACGTGTCCGATGAGGCTTCGTAGAGGGCGACCGTGCCATCCGGCATGGGCATAAAAATAACATTGCCTGAGGGTGACGCCGTCATCACCGCGTCCACGCTGATTGTGTTGTCGTAGATGCCAAGCGAATCCGGAGGAGTCGCCAGCCGGGCATTGAGGTCGATGCGATGCACCTTGGGCGGAGATCCGGCCCCACGGCTGGTGGCAAGTATCGCGTTGTTTGAAACCGCGATCGAGCGCGGATAATAGCCCGGCGGGAAGATGATGGGTTGTGAGCGTCGTAGCGTCTGCAAGTCGAGAACGCTGGCAATCTGCGAGTTGTCGTTCCCGACAATCAGGTATCGCGAACCCTTCGTCATAGCCATCTGGACAGGCGTGTTACCCGTCCTCATCGAGCCGATCTGCTTATAAGTTGCGCCGTCAAACACCAGCACCAGGTTCTTGTCCTGACGGATGAGGTAGAACCGGTTGCGGGCGGGGTCGGCGAGAACGTCCACAATTTTGCCGGGTACGTCTACCAGTGTGCCCTTCTGATCCGGATCACGCGTGTTGATCAGCAGCCGGACCGGCGTCGGAATATTTACGCCGGAGCTGGACGTGACATTCAGCGTCACGGCGGTCGTGCCCTTCTGGCTTTGGAAGCTGGCCGGGTCTACCTGGATGCGAACGTGCGCCGGTGTGGTACCCGTCGGTTGAGAGATCGTAATACCGGAAGCACCATCCGGCATGCTCAACTTAAAGTCCGTCGCGTTGCCGCCGGGATCCACGATATCGAGGAACTGTGTGATCACTTTTTGATCGCAGCCGCTGCCGCGGAACACGATATCCTCTTGCTTGGCCGTCACGCGGTGGACGCTTGCCAGAGCGCCGATCGGAAAAACCGTGACACCGCTGTCCGACACGGAGTACATGGTTTGATGATTACTGGTCAGCAACGACTTTCCAGCGAGATTTTCCCGCAACTGCAAACGTTCGCGTACGGTCAGATTGTCGGAATCCAGAATATGGAGCACGGGCGTTTCGCCGGCGGCTCCGGTGGGGACCTGCGCGTAAATGACATTCCGGCTCCAATCGAACGCGTGGCTCCCAACGTTCAGTGTCCCTGTAGGGTAAGGAAAATTAGCCAGGTCGACAAGTTGTTGTTGGAGCTCGAACCGGCTGAAATCAAACAAGGCCCATCCAGCCAGGAACGTAGTGCCGCTTTGGTCCACACTCATCATGCGGGGACCGAGCGGCGGACTGCTGACAATGCCGGTCAGGATTAGCGTGCCCGTGGATATGTCATATCGCACGACCGAAGGTGCGCTGTCGTCGCCCGCTAAGACATAAATTACCTGGCCATCTCCGGATACACCGGCGGAAGCCTTGATAATCTCCGGCGGGTAGGTCGCCCAGGGCACAGGCAGGGGCTTGGAATCGAAGCCGAGCAACTGGAGTTGCTGCAACAGGCCTGCGGCCGGGTCTAGAAGTTGAACACTGCTGTTGGTGACCACGAGCGCCTGCGGGCCGCTCCCAAACGCCACGGCCAGAACCGACGCACCGTTCAAGTCGACCGTTTTGATCGTGTTCCCAACCAGATCGATGATCGTTAGCGGCGGCGCCACACTCGCATGATGACCGACCACCAGATATCGTCCGTCTGGCGAAAGAGCCAGCGTGGAGAAAGCCAAAGGGGAGAAAGCCAGCGGTGAGGGCTGGAGCTGGAATGGAGTCCCTAGCGAGAGGTTGGCCATGGAAATCACCTCGATCCGGTTGGCGGTGAAATTGGCCGCGTAAACCACGCCTCTGCCTTCGTCCAGAGCAATATCGGAAACATGACCCCGAATGGGCACCACCGTGCCGAATGTGGCAGCCCAAGATGCGGTAGTAATACCCAAAACCAGCGCCGCTGAGCGGAGCCCGCGCACGACAGAGGGCCAATGCCGGCGCCACGAATTGGTATCTGTAGCTGGCGCGCAATTGAGTTGCATGCATCGCGCGTATTGGAGCAGCATGCTGGTCTGGTTGCGGCCAC
>Ga0310810_10000272_pt1 | contig 53593 bp, 56 predicted proteins | sample NCmetagenome_FD_207641 | JGI IMG/M metagenome (GOLD analysis project Ga0310810, IMG submission 207641) | Soil microbial communities from experimental microcosm in Duke University, North Carolina, United States - NC | ecosystem: Engineered > Artificial ecosystem > Soil microcosm > Unclassified ...
TACGCGGTGATTCCGGTCACGAGCAGCTGCGAGGCGACGGCGGGATGGCGGGCGCGGATCGTGCGCACCAGTTGCCGGGCTGCCTCGCTTCCCGGGGCGAGCGGAGTCTGCACGACGAGCATGCTGAGACGCGGGCTGGTCAGCTGCTCGAATGCCTCCTGCAGCCGTGGCGGTAGCATCTCGCGCGGAGCGGCCGCCGCCATCTTGTACTGCTCCAGGGTGATGCGCGGGTGGAAGTCGACCACGCTGTCGACGCGCGTCACGCCGGCCTGCTGCGCGAGCCAGCGGCTGAGCGTGTACAACTCCTCGACGCGCGCTGGTGTGAGGCCGGCATTGTCGGGGTAGTGGACGATGACGACGACGCTGTTGGGCCGAAGCTGCGGGAACTGTTGGGCCAGCAGCTCCTCGCCCCGGCGCGACTCGTCTTCGTCGGGCAGCGTGGCGATATCCGGCGTGCCGAGATGGATGTGGCGGAATGGCAGCCCGAGCACGATGAGGATCAGCGCGACCGGAACGATGACGTGCCACGGCCGCGCCATCGCGGTGGTGGCCAGGCGATACCACGTCGTATGCTCGACGCCGGCCCCGGACCGACGCCACAGCAAGAGTGAGTTCACGCGCGGGCCCAGGATCGCCAGCAACGCGGGCAGCAGCGTGAGACTGTAGAGCACCGCGAAGCCCACCACCACAGTGCTCGCGATGCCGATGGTACTCACGCTGCCCATGCGCAGCAGGATCATGCCGAGCAGCCCGATCCCGACGGCCATGCCGGAGAAGATGACGGTGCGGCCGGCGGTCGCGAGCGTGCGCGACAGCGCGGCCGTGGGCGCGTGCGTGGAAAGCTCCTCGCGATAGCGGCTCACCACGAAGAGCGAGTAATCGATCGCCACGCCGAGCCCGATCATCGAGACGACGTTCGCGGCATACGCGGATACCGGCATCACCCGCGCGAGAAGTCCCGTGACGGCGGTGCCGGCCGCGACACCGAGAAGGCCGACAGCCAGCGGCAGGGCTGCGGCGACGACCGAGCCGAACACGACGACGAGGAACACCAGGACCGCCGGCAACACGACCAGCTCGGCGCGGCGCAGGTCGCGCTTGACCATCTCGGTGAAGTCGTGGTTCAGCGCCATCGGGCCGAACGCAAGGATCTCGAGCGTGTCCGAGTGGATTTTGGCGCGCAGCGCGGGGTAGAGGTCGGGCGGCGCCGACGGCACGACCATCGACGCGAATGCGGGCGCGCGCCCCGCGACCTCGACGACGACGGCGGCGTGCCGACCGTCCGGCGAGATCATCCGCGCGTCCGGCTCGTCATCGTCGTCCCACGGCGTGCGAACGCGCGTGACGCGCCGGTCGGCGCGAAGAGGATCGAGCGTCTGCTTCACCGCGTTGGCGAACGCCGGATCGCTCGCGCGCAGTGTCGAGCTGCTGAAGATCAGCCCGAACAATGGCGGCCGCGGTGCCAGCTCCGCGTCCACCAGCCGGACGGCGCGCACGGCCTCCATGTCCGGCGGGACCACCGATTCATCGAGCTGTTCTCCGGGCACGACCCCGAGCCACAGCGCGAGAGGAACGAGCGAGAGAATCACGAGCCACCAGCGCAAGCGGGGGACCGCGCGCCCCCAGGCGGCGAGCATGCGCACAGATTACCAGCGGATCGTCTGTCCCGGACTCAACGGTGCGACGTGCTCCTCCACACCCTGGCGCAGCGCTTCGGCCATGAGGCGGTCGGGCGGCTCTCGGAACGGCTCGCGGTTCAGCTCGAACGTGCCCCAGTGCATCGGCACCAACAGGCGGGCGTTGAGGTCTTCGAACGCCTGGACCGTTTCCTCCGGGCTCAGGTGATTTGGATGGTGGTGGCGGAAGTCGCTGTAGCCACCGATGGGCAGCGCGGCGGCGTCGAACGGCCCGAATCGCCGGCCGATCGCCGCCAGCCCGGCGTGATAGCCGGTGTCGCCGGCGAAGAACAAGCGCCGGTCGGGCGCGCTCACGACCCAGGAGGCCCACAGCCGCTGATTCTGGTCGTCCAGGAGCAGCGACCGACCCGAGGAATGTTGGGCGGGCACGGCCACGATGCGCAGCGCGCCGAATGGTGCCGCCTCCCACCAGTCGAGCTCGACGACGCTCCGAATGCCGAGCGCGGCGAACCAGCTACGAAGACCGAGCGGCACGAAGAATGTCGGGCGGTGGACGCGGGCCAGGCGCATGACGGTCGGCAAGTCGAGATGATCGTAGTGATCGTGCGAGATCAGTACGGCGTGGATCGGCGGCAGGTCCTCGAACCGCACGCCCGGCGGCACGAGACGCCGCGGTCCGGCGAACGACACCGGGCTCGTGCGCTCGGACCAGATCGGATCGGTCAGGAGGTTGACGCCATCGAGCTGGATCAGGAACGTCGAGTGTCCGATCCAGGTGATCTGCGGCGCGCCGAGCGTGCTCGCGAGCGCCCGGCCGTCGTTCGCGATCACCTCGAGCGGATGGCCGCGCCGCCTGGCGGCGGGGCGGCCGACCACGTGGGCGACTCGCGTCGCGACCGAATACGCATAGCCGGGATCGAGATTCCGGAAGCCGCGCAGGGCGTGGTGGGCGGGCCGGTCGCTGGCGGGCGCCGGCACGGTGACGGAGACGAGGTCCGACAGCATGAGCGCGCCCAGCGTGACGAGGACGGCCGTGATCGCGTGCAGCGTGCGGCGGCGGAAAAAGCGACGCGGGCGCATGCGATCGCGGGAGAGAGCAACGCCGCGGCCAGATCGAGATGGCGTGCAAGAGGGCGTCGCGACAGCATTGGAAGACCTGCAACGGTCCCCGGCGCCGGAGAACCTCCCGGGACCTCTTGACGGCATGTCAGCCGGGGACGCCCTCCATCTGGAGCGCGTACAGGCGTCGGTACAGCCCATCGTGGGCGAGCAGCTCCTCGTGGCGTCCCACCTCGGCGATGCGCCCCTCGTGCACGACGACGATACGGTCGGCGTTGCGCACGGTGGCCAGGCGATGGGCGATCACGAGGACGGTGCGGCCGCGCATCAGCTCGCCGAGCGCCTGCTGCACCATGAACTCGCTCTCCGCGTCGAGGTCCGAGGTGGCCTCGTCGAGGATGAGGATCGGCGGATCCTTCAGGAATGCGCGCGCGATCGCCAGACGCTGCCGCTGACCGCCCGACAGACGCACGCCGCGCTCGCCGACCAGCGTGTCGTAGCTCTCGGGGGAGGCGAGGATGAACTCCTCCGCGTGGGCCTGCCGCGCCGCGCGCGCGACGTCGGCGAACGCCGCGTCGGGCCGGCCGTAAGCGATGTTGTAGTAGATCGAGTCGCTGAACAGGAACGTATCCTGCGTCACCAGCCCGATCTGCGCGCGAAGCGACGCCTGCGTGAGCTCGCGGATATCGTGGCCGTCCACCATGATGCGCCCGGCGGTCACGTCGTGGAAGCGCGGCAGGAGATCCATGAGCGTCGATTTGCCGGCGCCGCTCATCCCGACGAACGCGACGACCTCGCCGCGACGGACCTCGAGATCGATGTCGCGCAGCGCGGGCTCGCTCGAGCCCGGGTAGCGGAACGAGACGCCTTCGAGCGTGAGGCTTCGCTCGAACGTCGTCAGCGTGTGCGCGCCCGGCGCGTCGAAGATGATCGGCGGCGTGTCGAGCACCTCGAACACGCGCTCGACGGCGCCAGTCGACTGCTGCACCGTGTTCATGATCCGCGAGAGCTGACGTACGGGCCCATAGAGCAGCGCCACCGCCGCGGTGAACGAGAAGAAGTCGCCGGGCGTCATGGCACCCATGATGACCCGGTGGCCACCGTACCACAGCGCGCCCATGATCCCGAGCGCGGCGAGCACCTCCATGAGCGGGTCGGTGATCTCGTCGGTGCGGTGATCCTTCAGCGCCAGCGCGAGCAGCCGCTGGTTCACGCGCTCGAAGCGCTCTGCCTCGTGCGCCTCGCGCCCGAACGCCTTGACGATCTTCGTCCCCGCGAGCGCCTCGTGCAGCAGGACGTTGAGCTCGGCGATTTTCTCCTGCGAGCGCTTGTTGATCCGGTAGAGCCGCCGACCGATCGAGCGCACCGCGATGCCGATGAACGGAAACACGAGCACGGCGATGAGCGCCAGACGCCATTCGCGCACGAACATCACGCCGATGAGGGCGATGACCATCGCCACTTGGCGCACCGCCATGATGAGCACCGTCGACGACACTCGCGCGAGCCGGTTCACGTCGGTCACGATGCGCGACATGAGGTCGGCGGAGTGACGATCGGAGAAGAACGACAGCGGCATGCGCTGAATGTGCAGGTAGAGGGCCCGGCGCAGGGTCGCGATGACGCGCTCGCCGACGGCCGCCATGAGGTACGACTGGCCATAGCGCGCGATGCCCTTGAGCACGTAGGCCAGGAACAGCAGCAGCGGGATCAGCCGCAGCATGGCGAGATCGCGCTTGATGAAGATCTCGTCCATCGCGGGCTTGACGAGCCACGCGATGGCGCCTTCCATCGCCGCCACGACGACGGCGAGGAGCCCGCCGAGCAGCAGCATCGGCACGTACGGCTTGAGGTAGACGAACAGGCGGCGGTAGATCGCGACGGTCGCGCCGATCATGCGGGATGTCGGCCGGCGACCAGGCGCTCATAGAGCGCCTCGGTGGCGTCGAGCTTGGCGCGGAGCGAAAAATGCGCCTCCACGCGCTTGCGGCCCGCGCGCGCCATCGTGAGCGCGGCCGTCGGATCCTCGAGCAGGGCGACGATCGCATCGCCCAGCGCCGCCGGAGCGCGGGGCGGCACGAGCACGCCCGTCTCGCCGGGATGCACGAGCTCGGGCATGCCTTCGATGGCCGTGGCCACGACGGGTCGCTCGCACGCGAGCGCCTCACGGATGCTGCCCGTGATACCCAGGCCGGCCCACGACGCATCGACAACCACGTCGGAGGCGCAGAGGATCGCCGGTATGTCGTCTCGATGCCCGATCGCGATGACGCGGTTGCCCAGCCCGGCGGCCCGCGCGTCATCGCCGATCTCGGCGATGCGCGGCGGCGGTGCGCCGACGAAGAGCAGGCGGGCGTCCGGGCGGCGCGCGGCGACGCGCCGCATCGCGGCGAGCACGTCCGTCCAGCCGCGCCACGACCGCACGCCGACCTGCGTGATCAGCGTGTCGGCCGAGCGCAGACCGAGCTCGCGGCGAATCGGGGTGCCGTCGACGCCTGGATGGAATCGCTCGAGATCGGTCCCCGAATAGATCACGGCGATCTTGTCGGCCGTCACGCCGGCGGCGACGAGACCGCGCTTGATGGACTCGCACACCGCAACGATCGCGTTGACGCGCGCGGTGGTGTAGCCGAGGCGCCGGATGCCGGAGATCGGGAAGCTGACGCCGCGATTGAGCACGAGCGCGGTGCGCCCGCCCATCAGCCCGGCCAGCACTGCGAGCGTCCGCGCGCGCCCCTTGTGCGCGTGCGCGACCTGGATGCCGCGCTCACGGATGACGCGGGCGAGCTGCCAGGCCGCGTGCGGATCCCACGAGCGCGCCATCGGCACGACGACGTGCTCGATACCGACCGCGCGGCAGCGCTCCGGCCACACCTCGCTCGCGGCGGTGGCGACGGTGACGCGGTGACCGCGGGCGGCGAGGCCGGCGGCCAGATCGCGCAGCTGGATGGCGGCGCCGGTGAAGAAATCCCCCTTCGGGTAGAGCTGCAGGATCCGCAGGGGGCTGCCCGGCATCAGGCTCCGAAGAACGCGCGGACCGCCGCCGCCACCGTGTCGATCTCGGCGTCGGTGTGGCCGGCGGAGATCGGCAGCGTCAAGATCTCGTCCACGAGGCGCTCGGTGGCCGGCAGCGGCGCGGGCGCGAAGCGCTCGACGGCGGGCTGCCGATGCGTCGGCACCGGGTAGTGCACGCCCGTCTGGATGCCGCGCTCTTTGAGAAACGTCGCGAGCTCCGTGCGGCGCGGCGTGCGAACGACGTACAGGTGATATACGTGGCGCGCGCCGGGACGCTCGCGCGGCAGCTCGAGCGGAAGCCCGGCCAGTCCGGTGGCGTAGCGTGCCGCGAGCTCACGGCGGCGGTCGTTCATGGTGTCCAGCCGCTGCAGCAGCACCCGTCCGATCGCGGCCTGAATCTCGTTGAAGCGCAGATTGAAGCCGACCTCCGCATGCACGTCCTTGTTGAGGCGGCCGTGATCGCGCAGCCGCCGGCAGCGCGCGGCGATCTCGTCGTCGTCGGTGACGACGGCGCCGCCATCGCCCATCACCGTGAGGTTCTTGGACGGATAGAACGAGAACACGGCCACGCGGCCGAAGGTGCCGACCTTGCGCGCCTCGAAGGCCGCGCCGTGCGCCTGCGCGCAGTCCTCGAGCATCCACAGGCCGAAGCGATTCGCGAGCTCCCGCACCGCGGGCACATCGACCGGTTGCCCGTAGAGATGCACGGGCACGATGCCGACCGTGCGCGGGGTGATCTTGGCCGCGGCATCGGCGGCGTCCATCGTGTAGAACGCATCGGCGTCCACGAATACCGGCGTCGCTTCGGCAAAGCAGATCGCCTCGATGGTGGGAAAGGCCGTGTGTGACGGGACGAGTACCTCGTCGCCGGACTTGACGCCGAGCGCGCGGAAGCCGAGCCAGAGTCCCGCGGTCGCGGAGTTCGTCAGCACGCAGTGCCGGGTGCCGACGTAGCGCGCGAGCCCGGCCTCGAACTCCTTGCACTGTGGCCCGAGGATCCATTGCCGCGAGTCCATGGCGGCGAGCACCGCCTGCTTCAGGTCGTCGTCGACCGGCGGACGGGACAGCGGAATTGACGTCACGATCGCGCTCCTGAAGGGGGGGTAGCAAGGCGGTGGTACTTGCCGCGGAAGTAGAGCAGCGGTTCGCCCGCGCCGTTGCGGGCCTCTTCGACGAGCCCGACGAGAATCGTGTGATCGCCCTCGACGTGCCGCGACACCACGCGGCACTCGAGCTGCGCCAGGGCGCCTTCGATCAGCGGCACGCCGTGCGGGCTCAGCTGATGCGGCACCCCGTCGAACTTGTCCAGCCGCGTGGTCGCGAAGCGACGGGACACGTTCTCGTGCGCGTCGGCCAGGAAGTTCACGGCGAAGTGCTCGCGGTCGCGCAGAGACGGGTAGCTCTGCGATTTGTGATCGACGCAGACGAGAATCTGCGGCGGATCGAGGGAGACCGAGCAGAACGCGCTGACGGTGAGACCCGTCGGACGGCCGTCCGTATCGCGCGTGGTGACGATCGTGACGCCGGTCGCGAAATGACTGAGAACACGGCGAAAGTCGTCCGGGGCGACCACCCGTCCTATGTATCAGGAAGGCCCGACGAAAATCAAGCGAGGGCGGGCCCTGGCAGACCCGCCCTCGCCGGGGGGAGGGCATCGAACGTACTGCTTTGGCTCGACTCTCAACGAGACGGCCGTCCGTGGACGGGAGCAAGCCGCGTTCCACGGATGCGCCCGCATGTTTTCAACGGCTTCCGCGGCCGCAGCGCCGGCGCGAGACTGGAAACACGCCTCAGATTGGGCAAGCCCCTTCCCATTCGCGCGGTCTGAATCGCTCGGGTATCATTCGAGCCGTATGGCGAGCGAGCAAGACGTTCTGCAAGCATTGCGCGGCATCAAAGATCCTGAGAGCCAGCAGGACATCGTCTCGGTCGGTCTCGTACGTGACGTCGACGTTCGCGCCGGCGAGGTGAGCTTCACGCTCGCGTTCGGCGCTCAGCCGCCGCAGACGAAAGCCATGATCCACAGCATGGCCACCAAGCTCGTCTCGCGCTTGCCCGGCGTTTCGAAGGTGAGCGCGAAGATGGGGACGACCGCCGCCGCCCCTGCACATCAGCACGGCTCGCACGGCCACGCGCCCGCCGCGCCGCAAGGCACCGCGCCGCAGCAGCGCCCGCCCGACATGATCCCGGAGGTGAAGCACACCATCGCGGTGTCCTCCGGCAAGGGCGGTGTCGGCAAATCGACCGTCGCGGTGAACCTGGCGCTCGCGCTCTCGCAAACGGGCGCGCACGTCGGGATCATCGACGCCGACGTCTATGGACCGGACCTGCCGCTGATGCTCGGCACGCGGGGTCGGCCTGGTATGTTCGACAATCGCATCCTTCCCGTCGAGGCGTACGGCCTCAAGGTGATGTCGATCGGCCTGCTCGTCGGCGAGCGCGAGCCGCTCGTGTGGCGCGGCCCGATGATCCACTCGTTCATCCAGCAGATGCTGCGCGACGTCCTGTGGGGCGCACTCGACTATCTCGTGTTCGACATGCCGCCCGGCACGGGGGACGCGCAGCTGTCGCTGTCGCAGGTGATCCCGCTGTCCGGCGTCGTGATGGTGACGACGCCGCAGGACGTCGCGCTGCTCGACGTGCGCAAGGCGATCGCCATGTTCCAGCGGCTGAACGTGCCGATGCTCGGCGTCGTCGAGAACATGTCGTACTTCGTCGCGCCCGACACCGGCCATCGCTACGCCATCTTCGGCGAGGGCGGTGGGCAGAAGGTGGCCGACGAGTACGGGGTGCCGTTGCTCGGGCAGCTGCCGCTCGATCCGGACACACGTCGCGGCGGTGACGAGGGCGCGCCCATCACGGTGCGCCGTCCGGACTCTCCCCAGGCCGCGGCGTTTCGTGACGTCGCGCGGCGCGTGATCGAGCGGCTCGGTACGACGGCGACGCTGCGGCCGCTGCCCACGATCTCCTGACGTCGCGTATGTCGACGTCGACCGGCTCCGCGATCGTGCCGATCTTCCCGCTGCCCGAGGTGACGTTTTTCCCGCGCACGCTGCTGCCGCTGCACGTCTTCGAGGCGCGGTATCGCGCGATGGTGATGGATACGCTCGCGCGCGATCGCCATCTGTGCGTGGCGAAGCTGCGGCCGGGCTACGAGGCGACGTATGCCGGGCGTCCCGCGGTGCATGCGGTGGCCGGCGTCGGTGAGATCGTCTCGTGGGAGCGGCTCGCCAATGGGCGCTACAACATCCTCGTCCGTGGCGACGCGCGCGTGCGCCTCGAGCACGAGCTGCCCGCCGATACCCTGTATCGGCTCGTTCGCGTCACGCGCCTCGAGGACACGGGTCCGCGGGGCGACGTCATGCCCGCCCTGACGCGCATCCGCGCCGCCGCACGCGCGCTGCTCGACGCGCTCGGCCGCCCGCCCGACCTGCTCGATACTGCGCTGGCCGAGGGGCAACCGTCCGGCGCCGTCGCGGACCGCGTCGCGGCCGCCGTGCTGCCGGACGCCGAGCTACGGCAGCAGCTGCTCGAGACGCTCGATGTCGACGCGCGCGTCGCCCGCGTCGCCGACGCCATCGAAGGGCTCGTACGCGAGCTCAAGGGCGACCGGCCATGAGACGGCTGAGCGCGTGGCTTGCCCTGGCGGTGCTGCTCGCCGCGGCTCCCGCGGACGCGCGCGCGTGGTCGTGGCTCGGCGTCCGCATTCGCGATCTGTCCGAGCAGGAGGCGGACGAGCTCGCCAAGAAGCACGGGATCCGCGAGGGCTACGGCGTCGTCATCGTTGACGTCATGCAGGACACGCCGGCCGCGCGCGCGGGGATGAAGAACGGCGACATCGTCGTCGCGTTCGACGATCGGCCCGTGACGGAGACGCGCGAGCTGCAGCGCATGGTCGCGCGCGGCCCTGTCGAGCGCGACGCGCGGCTCACCGTGCTGCGCCCGGAGGGACGCCGCGCGCTCACCGTGCGGCTGGTGGAGATGCCGCGTGCCGTCGCGGGCGAGCGCGTGGCGGCCGAGTACGGCTTCATCCTGCGGGAGTCCGACGGACCTCAGCCCGAGCTCGGCGGACGACGTCCGGGCGGCGGCAGCGCGGCGCCCATCGTCAGCCTCGTGGTCAAGGACAGCGCGGCGGAGCGCGCGGGCCTCGAAGTCGGCGACGTGATTTTACAGATCGACGAGACCTCGGTCGTCACGCGCGACGCCGCGCGCGAGGCGCTCGCGGATCTCGCACCCGAGAAGGCGCTCCGGCTCACCGTGCGACGCGAGGAGCGTCGGCTGGCGCTCGAGCTGTTCCCCGCACCGACGTCTCGCGCCCGCTGACCAGCGCGTCTCGCACCGCCAAGTCTCACACCGCGCCGTAGAAGTGCCGGTATTGCCACCGCGCCCGCGCACGAAGATCGTCCTCCGACCACGCCGCCGCAAACCGCGCGGGCGAAAGCGCCGAGAGATCCACCGGCGGCGCGCCGTCGCGGATCCACCGGGCGAGCGTCTCGCCGAGCGCCGGCGAGATCGACAGCCCCGCGACGTTGCAGCCGCTGGCGAAGAAAAACCCGCGCACGTCTGGTGCGGGGCCGACGATGTACTGGCCGTCGGCGGTCACCGTCGGAATTCCCCCGCGGTGTTCGCGCACCTTCGCCTTGCGTAAGATCGGCAGCTGCCGCTCCACGTCGGCCGCGTAGCGCCACAGCACCGCGGCGTCGAGCGGCATGTCCGCCACGTCGAAGGCGTCGCCAAGCACGCGCATGTCGAAGAAGCGCGGCTCCTCTTCGTACACGCCCCACAAGAATCCGCCGTCGCACGGGCGCATGTACACCGCTGCATCCATGATGCGTACGATCGGTAGCTCGGGGCGCGCTCCCGGCAGCGGCTCGGTGACGAACAGCTGCTGCCTCGTCGGCACGAGCGGAATGCAAAGGCCACTCGCCTCGGCAACCTGACGTGTCCACGCCCCCGCCGCGTCGACGACAATCGGGGTGTGAATCATGCCCTTGTCGGTGTCGACGCCTGTGACCTCACCGCGCTCGATCACCACGCGCGTGACGACCGTATGCGGGAGCACCGTCACTCCCCGAGTCTGGGCGGCGCGTGCGAAGCCAACCGCGACCTGTGCGGGGTCGAAATACAAGTCGTCGCCGACGCGCAACACCCCGACGACGCCGTCGGGCTCGAGGAACGGCTGCAAGCGGTGCGCCGCCTCCGGCGAGATGCGCTCCACATCGACGCCGAGCCCTCGGCCGCGCGTCAGATCGTCATCAAGCACCGCCGAATCCTCTCGTCGGCGCGCCACTTTGAGGCTGCCACAATGAACCCAGCTGAGCGGCTGGTCCGTATCGCGGGTGAAGCACTTGATCTTTTCGGCGGCGCGCTTGACCAGTCCTGTGAGCAACTCGGTCTTCCGCACCGAGCTGAGCATGCCTGCCGCGCGCGGCGAGGTCTGAGACCCGATGGCGTGTCGGTCGACCAGCGCCACGTTCGTCGCGCCGTTCTCGACGAGATAGAAGGCGGTCGCGGCCCCGAGGCCTCCGGAGCCGATCACGACGACGTCGGCTTGCCTGATCATGCTTCACCTCCTGCGGGCGATCACGGACGCTATCGCGCGCGTCTCGCGCTTGCAAACGGTTGGCATTCCGGCGACCTTAGCGACGCGATGCATCCGACCGAGCTTTCCGCACTGTCGGCCACCGAGGCGGCGCGGCTCATCCGCGACGGCGCGATCTCATCCGAGCAGTATGTCGCCGCGTGCCTTGCGCGCATCCGCGAGGTCGACGCACGCATCGAGGCATGGGCCTTTTTCGATCCCGATCACGCGCTCGCCCAAGCGCGCGCGGCAGACCGGCAGCGGCAGTCGGGGCAACCGCTCGGCCCGCTGCACGGCGTGCCGATCGGCATCAAGGACATCATCGACACGGCCGACATGCCGACGGAGAACGGCTCGCCGCTGCACGCCGGCCGCATGCCATCGCGCGATGCCGCGGTCGTTGCACTCCTGCGCGCCGCGGGCGCCGTGGTCATCGGCAAGACGGTCACGACGGAGTTCGCGTGTGGCGGACCGGGCAAGACGCGCAATCCACACGACCCGGAGTACTCGCCCGGCGGCTCGTCGAGCGGCTCGGCTGCTGCCGTCGCCGCCGGCATGGTGCCGTTGGCACTCGGCAGCCAGACGGCGGGCTCGACGGTGCGGCCCGCGTCCTACTGCGGCATCTATGGCCTCAAGCCGACGCGCGGGCTGATCCCGCGCCGTGGCATGTCGCGCGTGTCGCACACGCTCGATACCGTCGGTGTGTTCGCGCGCACGCTGGACGACATCGCGCTGCTGCTCGAGTCGTGCGTCGGTTACGACGAGGGCGAGTTCGAATCGGCGCCGCGCGCCCGCGCGCCGTATCGTGCGATCACCGCGGCGCCGCCGCCCACGGTGCCCAGGCTCGGCTTCGTGAAGACGCCGCACTGGAATCGGATGGACGCCGACGCGCAGCACGCGTTCGCGAATCTGATCGACCGCCTGGGGGACCGAGTCGAAGCGGTCGAGCTTCCCGACGCGATCGAGCGCGCGTGGGACTGGCACACGACGATCATGGAATCGGAGATCGCGGTGAACCTGGCGCGCGAGTGGGACAAGGGCGGTGCGCGTCTGACGGAGCGGCTCCGTACGCGAATCGAGCGCGGCCGGACCCACACCGCGGCGAGCTATCTCGAGGCGGTCGCGCAGATCTCGCGACTGAACGACGGGGTTGCCGCGTTATTGGCGCACAAGTACGACGCGCTGCTGACGCCGGCGTCCACCGGCGTGGCTCCCAGCGGCCTCGCCTCGACCGGCGACCCGATGTTCTGCTCGCTGTGGACGCTGTGCGGCCTGCCCGCGCTCAGCACGCCGCTTCTGCGCGGCGCCAACGGGCTGCCGATCGGCGCTCAGCTCGTGGGCGCGCGGCACGACGACGGCCGGCTGCTGCGCACGGCGCGCTGGCTCGTCGACACGCTTCCGTCCCGGGCGTAGACTCACTCCGTCGGCGCAAGGGTGCGATCTCATCAACCCCGTCCTGCCCAATAGGAGGATGGCCATGCCGGTCTACGAGTACTACTGCGAGAAGTGCAACAAGGAAGTCTCCCACACGATGTCGATCAGCGAGCACGACAAGGGCGGCGCCGCCTGCCCCGACTGCGGCAGCCGTTCGCTTCGGCCGCTCGTCGGGACGATTTTCACGCAGACATCACGCAAGTCGTGACATCGCATCACCAGGACAAGGAGGGCGCATGAAGCTGGAGGGCAAGCGGATCGCGATTCTCGCGGAGAACATGTACCAGGAAATGGAGCTCTGGGTGCCGTACTACCGGCTTCGGGAGGAAGGCGCGGACGTCAAGGTGATCGGCGCCGGTGGGGCGAAGTCCTACACCTCGAAGCACGGCTATCCCGTCAACGTCGATGCACAGGCCGAGCAGGTGAAGGCCGTGGAGTTCGACGCGGTCGTCGTGCCCGGCGGCTACGCGCCGGACATGATGCGGCGTCACGCGGCGATGGTCGGCCTCGTGCGCGAAGCAGCGCAGCAGGGGAAGGTCGTGGCGGCCATCTGCCATGCGGGATGGATGCTCGTGTCCGCGGGAATCCTCAAGGGTCGGAAGGCGACGTCGTTTTTCTCGATCAAGGATGACCTGATCGCGGCGGGCTGCGACTGGAAGGATGCCGAGGTCGTCGTCGACGGCAATCTGATCACGTCGCGCAACCCGAACGATCTGCCGGCGTTCTGCCGCGAGATCGTCCGTTCGCTCTCGAAAGCGTAGCCCGAGGCACAAGGCCCCGGAAGATGAACACTTCCGGGGCCTTCGTGTGTTGAATCGGGACTATTTGAAATCGGCTTGGTTGAACGCGAGTTTGAAACCCCGAACGCGCGGGTCGATATCGAGTTGCCGGCTCCAGGTCACCTTCGGTAGATCGCCCGGTGCGGCACCGGTCGGGCGCGCCACCAGGCGGTAAAGTCCCGGTCGAAAAGCAAGCTCGAGGCTGCCCGCGGGGAAGAGGATGGTCAACGGCGTCGCCCCGGGCGCATCGGCGTCCTGGTTCAGATAAACGGCAATCGCCCATGGCGCCCCGTTGACGAGCGTCCCGAGGGCCACCTCACGGCCGGCCGAACTCGGAACAGACGCTGAAACGACGCGTACTCCCGGAGGCGGCGGGCAGCCTGTAGATCCCTCGTAGGCCTGGCGCATCTCTTCTTGCTGGATGGTGACCTCCGAGAGGCCGAGCGTCGCCACGCCGAGGAAGAAGCGGCCGAAGTACTTGCCGTCGCGATCCGGGATCGTATCGCACGGCCTCACCGCCAGGCTGGCGCAGCCCGACAGCATCACGAGTACCACCAGCGAGGTCGCCAGGACGCGCAGGCTAGTCCTTCTTCTGCTCGCGGGCGGCGTCTCGCGCGTCTTGTTTCACATCTCGCTTCTCCTGTCGGCATTCGGCGCGGCTATTCTCGTCCCCCGCCTTGCATTCGGCCTTCGCGTCGCGCGCGTCGTCGCGGCCGGTCTGCCGCGTGTCTCGAGCATCCTGCCGATCCCCCCGACGATCTTGCCGCCGCTCCGAGCCCTGCGTCTGCGCCTGACTCGGTGTCGGCAACGTGACTGACCCCACGGCGAGCGCCAGCGCCAGAGAGATCATCAGACTCCACGTTTGCCTGGGCATGTCCCGTCCTCCATTCGTGAATGCGCGTTGCCCTCGCCGTGCTGAAGGCACCCCAACGCTGCGAGCGTACGCAATCCAGGCGGTCTCGGCGCTTGGGACCATGGTCCTATGCGACGCGTCGGCGATGAACTCCGGGAACGCTCAGGGCGAAGCTATGCGATTGCGTGTAGCCCGGCGCCCGGTCTCCCATCCCAGCCAGCCGATCGCGAGGAGCAGCGCGACGATCACTGCGATCGCGGACACGCGCGAAACCTGCGACAGCACCGCGAGCGTCGTACTCGACAGTCCCGCGAACACCAGTCCGACGACCGGCAACACTGGCGCGCCGCATCCGACGACGCTGCACGGTCCCGTCGACAGCCCGAGCACGCTGACCCACGCGCCGAGCGCGCCGCCTGCGCTCCCGGCATGCGTGGCCCAGCCGCTCATGCTGGCGCGCCGCTCGAGCCAGAGCGCCACGTACATCCCGATCAGCAGCCCGGTCACGAGAAAGCGCGCGACGTCCATCGTGTCGACGGCGAAGCCCCATTCGGGCGCGCCGTAGGGGCCGTCCGCCGAAAACCAGAAGAGCGCCACGCGGGAGAGGAAGTCGAGCTTTTCCGACCAGGGCCGGGGTGACGTGACATAGCGCGGCAGGCTCTTGAGCCACGGATTGAACGTGAAGTACGTCCACGGCGTCCGGACGAGCGACAACACCAGGGGAGGCAGCAGCACATCGAGCGCAATGACACCCGCGCCGACGAGCGCGACGACGCCCGCGCGCGCCCGCACCGCGCGCGCCACGCCGCGCACGGCGGCTCCGACGGCGGACGGGAACCCTGCCACCACGACGCCCATTTATCGCTCGCCTATTATAGTGGTTGCTTGACACTGGTCAGACCAGCGTGTTACAGGCAGTCCACCCTGTAATGTCCGAGAGCCAGTGAGAGCTTCTCACCCCAACGGAGGGACAGACATGGCGGAAGTGAATCGGCGTAACTTCCTCACCGGTCTCGGTGTGACGATGGGCGCGGCGCTGACCGCCGTACCCGGTGCGCTGCCCGTGGTCGGCGTGGCGCATGCGCAGGACAAGCCGAAGGGCAACATCCCCGACACGCCCTACAAGATCGGCCACATGACGTTCTTCACGGGCCCGGCAGCCGTGCTGGGCGAGCCCATGTTCAAGGGCCAGCAGCTGGCGGCCGAGGAGATCAACGCGGCCGGCGGCCTGCTCGGCAAGCGCAAGATCGAGCTCCTCAAGGCGGATGAGAACGCCGGCACCGACGCCAATGTGAAGGAGCTGCGTCGCCTGAAGCTGTCCGAGAAGATCGACTTCTTCTGCGGCATCACGTCGTCAGGAAATACGCCGGCGCTCGGCCCCGTGGCCGAGGAGCTGAAGGTGCTGACGATGTTCGTCGACGGCTGCACCGACTTTCTGTTCGACAAGGCGGTGCCGAACCCGCACTACGTGTTCCGCCTCACCAACATTCAGTCGGCCGACGGCTGTACGACGGCGCTCGCGATCGCGCAGACGTGGCCCAAGTCCAAGCGAGTCGCGCATATCCACCCGGACTACTCCTACGGTCGGAACGCGTTCGACCACGTCAAGATCGTGATGAAAAAGACGATGCCGCAGGCGGAAGTCGTCTCCGAGGGCTGGCCGAAGCTTGGCACGACCGACTTCTCCTCGCACATCACGAAGGCGCTCGCATCCAAGCCCGACCTCATCGTGTCGTCCGTCTGGGGTGGCGACTACGTCGCGCTCTACAAGCAGGCGCTCCGGTACGGCATGTTCCAGAAGGCGAAGTTCGCGACGACCCTCGCGCTCGGCGTCGCACCGCACGCGCTCGGCAAGGACCATCCCGAAGGCGTGATCGCCGGCGTGCACAGCAACTATCACTTCACGTACCCCGGCGGCGACAGGTGGCCCTACAACAAGACGTTCGTCGAGCGCTACCACAAGCGCTTCAACGAGTACCCGAACTTCCAGGCCGAGGGTGCCTACACGTCGACGTACATGCTGAAGGCGGCCATCGAGAAGGCCAACCATCTGGTGGGCAGCTGGCCCGAGGACGACGCGATCATCGCCATGCTCGAGGGCATGATGATGGCCGGCCCCGCCGGGTACGTCTACATCCGGCCCGACAACCATCAGGGCTACAAGGACGCGCTCATCGGCTTCAGTAAGAACACCGACGAGTATCCGTTCCCGATCCTCGACCCGGCGCGGATCATCACGATTCCGATCCGTTCGATCACCGCGCCTCCCGGCTGGCCAAAGGGCGAGCCCACGTCGACGTACACCTGGATCGACAAGACCTGGCCGACGCTGAAGGCCTGAGGTGCGTCGAGGGGCCGGGCGCGTGTCCGGCCCCCTTCGTCCGTCCGTGAGATCGCTCGTCGCAGCATCGATCGCGGTACTCGTGATCGCCGCGTTGCTCGTTGCCGCCGCTCCCGTCCGCGCGGGTCACGAGCTGACGTTCTATCCGTCCTATTATCCGCACGAGATCGACGTGCGCTTCGTCGCGTCGCCGGCGACGGCGGCGGCAATGCTCCGCAAGAACACGCTGCATGCCTGGGTCGGCGGCGATCCGTTTGCGCCCGGTACCACGCCGCCAACGATCCGCTGGGCCGAATCGTTGCGCGGTCTGGTCGTGCTGACGTTCTCGCGCACGACGGGGGCATTCGCGGATGCCGACGCCCGATGCGCGGCCGGCGCGCAGATCTCGCAGACGCTCGGCGCCACGGCACCGTTCGTCGTTCACCCCTACGCCGTCACGCCGTTCGACGACGATTACGCGCTCCACGCCGACCTCGTCGGCAGAGCGCGCGAGCGTGTCGAGAAGGCGCGCGAGCGCGCGGCGGCGAAGCCGCCACGTGTGCGCGCCACGGGTGAGCTGGCGCACGCGCTGGCGAAGACGAACGTGGCGACCGGCGGCCGGGATGCCGACGCGGTCCTCGAGGAGGTGACGCTGCCCTCCGGCACCACGCCGCCGTGGGCGAAGAAGGGCTGGTTCCACGCGTGGCTGCTGCAGTCCTCGACCGCGGCGCGTGCGGCGGTCGGCGATGCGTATCGGCGCCGCGTCGACGGCGACTGGCGTACCCCCGCGGAGCGCGTGAATCTCGAGCGTCGCATCGTCACGCAGGGCGCGGCGGGCTGCGAGCGCGTGGTGTTAGGCTACACGGTGCGTCGCGAGCCGCTGAACGACGACTACGCCGAGGGCATCGAGAACGTCGCCGCCGATTCGCACGCCGGAATCGCCTCGCCGATCTTCGTGCGGACGGTGAAGCTGAAGGATTTTCCGTGGAACGGGTGGCTCCGCGTCGGGGTGCCGGGGCGTCCGCGCGCGGCATGGAATCCAGTCGGCGGCTTCACCGACCCCGCGGGACGGCTCGTGTGGTCGGCGGTCGGCGACGACCCGCTGCTGTTCGATCCGGACAGCGCCCGGACGATTCCCAATCGCGTGCGTCCGGCGGGCGTCAACGAGGTCACGGAGGTTCCGCCCGACGCGCTTCTGCCCGGCACGCTGAGGCCCGCGGGCGCCGGCGTCAGCGCCCGAACGAAAGTCCTCTATCGCGTGCTGTTGTCGAAAACGCACGACGGACAGCGCTTGACCGTCGCCGACGTCGTGTATCCCTACGTCACCACCGCGCGCGCGCCTGCCGACGACGGCCGTGACGCCGTCGCGGCGGTGCGGGTGCTCGGCGTGCGCAAGGAAGTGAAGGACCTCGGTGACATGCAGCTGCTGTACGACGTGCCCGAGGTCGAGGTGTATCTGAAAGCGGCGGTCGACGCCGACGTCGCGGCCGCGCTGGCCCCGCCGTGGAGCGCGACGCCGTGGCCCGTCGTGGTCCTGATGGAGCAGGCCGCCGCGCGCGGCATCGGCGCCTTCTCCGAGCGCGAGGCGGCGCGCCGCGGGGTGCCGTGGCTCGATCTCGCGCGCGATTCCACGCAGCGGACGGCGCTCGGGAAGCTTGCCGCGGAGCTCGAGCGCCGCGCATTCGTGCCCCCGGCGCTGAGCGCGCTCGTCACCCCCGAGCAGGCGCGACAGCGATGGGCCGCGCTGCGCGAGTTCGCACGCGCCCACGGGCACTGGCTGGTGACCGCCGGACCATACGTGCTCGATAAAGTCACACCGGACGGTGTGTCGCTGAAGGTGTTCAGGGACTTCACGTATCCGCTCGGCGTCGGCTCGTTCGACCAGTATCCGATCCCGCTCCGCGCGTACGTCGTCCGAACCGAGCGGCGCGGTGAGCGCCTCGAGATCCAGGCCGACGTGGAAAACATCGAGAAATCCGCGCGCTCGTATAAGATCGTGCGCGAGCCGTTCCGCCCGCAGCCGGCCAGCGAGAAGTTCCGCGAGCCGCTCACCGTGCACTGGGCCATGGTCGGCGGCAACGACGAGGTGGTGGCGGCGGGCACCTCGCGTGACGTGCAGAACGGCCGGCTGGTGATCGATCTCGCGGGGCGCGTCAAGCCGGGCGCCTATCGCGTGCTGCTCGCACTGGCGCTCAACGGGAATCTCGTGAACCCGGAGGTGAAGCAGGTGCCGTACCGCGTGCCCGAGTGACGGACGGCCGCTAGATGGACATTGCTCTCGTCCACGTGTTCAACGCCCTGCTCTACGCCTCCGTGCTGTTTCTCATTGCGGGCGGCCTCAGCCTCATCTACGGCGTCATGCGGATCGTCAACCTCGCGCACGGAAACCTCTACGCCTTCGGCGCGTACGTGAGCGCGTGGATCATCGGCTACCTCACGGCGGCCGCGGTCACAGGGCAGGGCGGTGGCGGACCGCGGACGTGGCTGCTGCTCCTCGTCCTGCCCGCCGGGGCATTCGCTGCCGCCGCGCTGGGCGCCGTGCTGGAGCCGACACTCTTGCGGCCGTTCTACAAGCGCGCGGAGGAATACCAGCTGCTCGTGACCTTCGGGCTGTTGATGATCATCGACGACGTGATCCGCTGGCTGTGGGGGCCGTATCCGCTTTCGGCCAGCGCGCTGTTCGAGAATTTCGGATCGCTCACCGTCGGCGACACGCTCTATCCCACGTACAACTTCCTGGTGATCGCGGTCGGCGCGCTGGCCGCGGCGTTCCTGTGGGCGTTCATCTATCGCACGCGCTTCGGTGTCGTGCTGCGCGCGACGTCGCAGGACATGCGAATGTCATCTGCGCTGGGGGTCAACGTCAACCGCGTGTACGTGCAAGCCTTCACGCTCGGCTGCTTCATGGCCGGCCTGGGCGGCGCCATCATCGTGCCGAGCCAGTCGGCCGTGCTGGGCATGGGCGTCGACGCGCTCATCCTGTCGTTCATCGTCGTCGTGATCGGCGGTCTCGGCAGCCTCGAGGGAGCGCTGCTCGGCGCCCTCATCGTCGGCGTCGTACGCGAGGCGGGGATCACGTGGTTTCCGGAGGTCGAGCTCGCGGTGCTCTATCTCATGGCGGCGGCCGTGCTGCTGGTGCGGCCGGCCGGCTTGTTCGGACGCGCATGAGCACGGCCACGGCGGTCGTCGTTCCGGCGCGCTCGCCGATGCGCCGGCTCTGGTACGCGGCGCCCGTGCTCGTGATCTTGTTAGTGCTGCCGTGGGTCGCCGATCAGTACCAGACGATCCTGCTCGCGTATGGCCTGGTGATGGCCATCGCCGCGCTCGGCTTCAACCTGCTGCTCGGCTACACGGGCCTGCTGTCGTTCGGCCATTCGGCTTACTTCGGCGTCGGCGCGTACGCCGTCGCCATGATGGTGAAGTACCTCGGCGTGGTGTCGATGGAGCTGCACCTGCTCGGCGCGATCGTGGCGTCGGTGCTCGTCACCGCCATCTTCGGCATCGCGTGCGTGCGCTACACTCGGATTTTTTTCGGCATCCTCACCATGGCGCTCTCGCAGGTGCTGTGGAGTCTGGCCTTCAAGTTTTTCTGGGTGACGGGCGGCACCGACGGCTTGCGCGTGCCGACGCCCACGCTCGTCGGCGTGGTGACCGGCAAGGGCGACAAGATCGCGTTCCTCTCCCACGCGTACTACTACTACGTGCTCGGCCTGTTCCTCGTCTGCGTCAGTCTCATGTGGGTCATCGTCAACTCGCCGTTCGGGCGGGCGCTGCAGGCGATCCGCGACAACGAGACGCGCGCGCAGTTCATCGGCATCCCGATCTGGCGCTACCGGTGGATCGCGTTCATGCTCTCGGGCGTCTTCACCGGCATCGCCGGTGCGCTGTGGGTGCCGCTCAACGGACTGACCACGCCCGACATCTTGCACTGGACCTTCTCCGGCAAGATCGTGTTCATGGCGGTGCTGGGCGGCTTCCGGACGTTCGTGGGGCCGATCGTGGGCGCCGTCGTCTACAACTACCTCGAGAGCTACGCCGTCGGCTACACGGTGTACTGGCAGCTGTTCCTGGGCGTCATCCTGGTCGTGCTCGTGTTGTCGCTGCCGACGGGCATCGTTGGCACCGTCGAGCGCCTGATCGGGCGCCGGCGGTCGGCCGCCGGCGTGGAGACACCGGGCGCATGAGCGTCCTGCTCGAGACGCACGCGATCGTGAAGCAGTTCGGCGCGTTTCGCGCCGTCGATCGCGTGGACTTCCGCGTGCAAGAGGGTGAGGTGCTGGCCCTCATCGGCTCGAACGGCGCGGGCAAGACCACGCTGGTGAACCTCATCAGCGGCCTGCTGACCGTCGACGAGGGCCAGATCCTGTTCCGCGGCCAGGACGTCACCCAGCAGTCCGTCACGGAGCGCATCCGCGCCGGCATCGCGCGCTCGTTCCAGCTCGTGAACCTGTTCGATCAGCTGTCCGCGCTCGACAACGTCGCGCTCGCGATCTTCTCGCGTCAGGGCAAGACACGGCGGCTTCTGACGCTCGCGGACGCCGATCGCCCGGTGTGGGCCGAGGCGAGCGAGATCCTCGCGCTGTTTCGGCTCGAGCCGAAGGCGCGCGCGCTCGCCGGCGGACTGTCGCAAGGCGAGCGCAAGCTGCTCGACGTCGCGATCGCGTACGCGCTGCGGCCGAAGCTCCTCTTCCTCGACGAGCCGACCAGCGGTGTGAGCACGCGTGAAAAAGCGCCGATCATGGACACCATCTCCAGGGTCGTGCGATCCGAGCACATCTCGGCCGCGATCATCGAGCACGACATGGACGTGGTGTTCTCGTATTCCGATCGCATCGTGGCCATGCACCAGGGGGCGATCCTGGCCGACGGCACGCCGGACGAGATTCGCCGCAACGAGCGCGTCATCACGACGCTGATCGGCACACCGGAAGCGCCGTCGTCCGGAGCGCGCGGATGAGCACGCCCGCGCCGATCCTCGAGCTGGCCGGCGTGCAGACGTACCGCGGGCCCGCCCAGATTCTTCGCTCCATCTCGCTCGCGCTCGGTGGCGGTGAAGCCGTCTGTCTCGTGGGGCGCAACGGCGCCGGCAAGACGACGACGATCGATACGATCATGGGGCTGCTCTCACCGCGAGCGGGCACGGTGCGTCTGCAGGGACGCGACATCACCCGGATTCCCGCGCACGCGCGCGCGCGCCTGGGCATCGGCTATGCGCCCGAGGACTGCGGAATCTTTCCGGATCTCACCGTCGCCGAGAACTTTCAGATCACCGCGTGGCTCGGCAAGAGCGACGCCAAAACGGGCCGCGCCAAGACCAACGGCGGCGTGGGCGGCGAGCGCGCGTTTTCCATCTTCCCGGAAGTTCAGGAGCTGCTCGGCCGCCGCGGCCTGCATCTGTCCGGCGGCCAGAAGAAGATGGTCGCGATCACGCGCGCGCTGACGCTGTCGCCGGCCGTCCTGCTGCTGGACGAGCCGTTCGAGGGGCTGGCGCCCGTCGTCGTCACACGCTTCATCGAGGCCGTGCGGGCCATCAAGGCGCTCGGCGTGTCGGTCCTCATCGCCGAGTCGCACGTTCAGAACGCCGGCCGCATCGCGGACCGCCTCTACGCCATCGACCGCGGCGAAATCATCTTCGCGGGCCGCCCGGCTGAGCTGACGGCGAACGTCGAGGTGATGAAGACGCTGCACGGCTGAGGTGGCTGTACGTGAGAACAGGTGCACGATGACGGATACGCGCGACGATCTGCGCGCGCTCGGCGACCGGCTGCTCGCGCTTCACGGCGCGCTCCTCAACTACGAGCGCGCGGCCTATGAAGCCACGCACGGGCCGACGAAGCCGGGTGAGCTGCTGCGACTGCTCCTGAACGACGCGCACTTCGCGTGGCTCCGGCCGCTGTCCGGGATGATCGCGCAGATCGACGAAGCGCTCGACCCGCGCCAGCCTGCGCCCGACGCCGACCTCCCGCGGTTGTTTCGCGCCGCGCAGCAGCTGCTGCGATCGGGCGACGAGGGCGTGTTCCAGACGAGGTACCGCGACGTGCTCCAGGCGTCGCCGGAGATCGTCATGGCGCACGCCGAGGTCGTGAAGCTGCTGCGGCCTTGACTCGGTCGGGAGGCCGCCGCATCATGCCGTCCGCCGGAGGTGAGCCATGAGCGAGTTCCGCACGCAGCTCGAGAACGCCGTCTCCGCTCGTCACAGCCGCATGAACCCGTTCACCGAGCGCTGGGTGAACGGCGAGCTCACGCGCCAGCAGCTCGGCGCCTGGGTGTGCCAGCACTATCAATACGTCTCGCAGTTTCCGCGCTGGTGCGCCGCCGTGTACGCCGAGTGTCCGGACAGCGATGCGCGCGACTTCCTGCTCGAGAACATCATCGAGGAGGAGTCCGGGACGAAGCACGTGGACCTCCTGATTCGCTTCGGGGAGGCGTGCGGCGTCAGTCGCAAGGAGGTCGAGACCGCGCGTCAGCTGCCGACGACCCGCGCGCTGACGGCGTGGTGCTTCGAGACCTCGCGGCAGCGGTTTCACATCGCCGCGGCCGGGCTGCTGGTCGGCCTCGAGTCGCAGGTGCCCGGCATCTACAAACGCAACCTGCCGCCGCTCACGAGCAAGTACGGCTTCACGGATCACGAGGTCGAGTTCTTCGCGATCCACATCGAGGCGGACGAAGTCCACGGCGAGCGCGGCTATCAGATCGTCGAGCAGCACTCGGACACGCCCGAGCGGCGTGCGCAGGCGCTGGAGCAGGTGCGCCAGGCGACCGAGATGCGCTGGCAGTACATGAGCGGCCTGCACCGCGCGTACGTCCTGAAAGAGGAGATGTGACCGTAGTGCGAGCTGCAAGACGTCGCGGGGCTGGGGCCCCGCCGTCTGAGGCGAGCCTCTGAAAGAGATTGTCCTGCCGCTCGCCGAGCTCGTCGCCGGCGTGCCCAAGCTGGTCGAGAGCGACGGCACGCGCGTCGTGCTGGTGCGCATCGGCGAGCAGGTGCACGCGCTCGCTGACGCCTGTGCGCACAAGGGCGGGCCGCTCAGCGACGGCAAGCTGAGCGGCACGCGGTTGGCGTGTCCGTGGCACGGCTGGATGTACGACGTACGCAGCGGCCAGTGCACGTTTCCGGGGCGCGGCGCTGCGGTGTGCACGTATCGGGTGATCGTGGAGAACGACGAGGTGCGGGTGGAGATCACATGAGCGGGCCGACGCGCGACCACGCGCGCGTATGCATCGAGCGCGGGATGAAGCGCGCGCAGGAGCTCGGCTTCAAAGTCGCGATTGCCGTGGTCGACGAGGCGGGTCATCTCGTGGTCTGCGAGCGCATGGACGGCGCGCTGTGGGTCACGCCGGAGATCGCGCGCGCCAAGGCCAACGCGGCGGCGGCGTTTCATTCGACCACGCTCGACCTCGAGGAGCGCTTCACCAAGCGCATGCTGTTCGCCGACAACGTCGCGACGCTCGGCCAGTACGAGTTCGTCTTCGGCAGGGGCGGGGTGCCGCTCGTCGAAGACGGTCGCATCATCGGTGCGGTCGGCGTCAGCGGCGCCGTGCCCGCGGACAACGATCACACGATCGCCGACGCGGCCGCCGGCCATCCGACCGTGCCGAAATCCCACTGACCGCCCGAATTCCTACGCACTGAAGGAGACCGTTGATGGACGCCAAAGAGCTGTTCCTCATGCAACATTCGGCCGTGCAATCGCTGGCGGTCGGCGGCAATCCGGGCTCGGCCGCCGAGCGCGCCTTGGGTGGAGTCACCGACGCGCAGATGCGCGTGCGGCCGCGTGAGGATCTGAATTCGCTCGCGTGGCTCCTGTGGCACATCGCGCGCGCCGAGGACATTTTCGTCAACCGGCTCGTTGCCGGCCGGCCGCAGGTGCTCGACGATGCGTGGGCCAAGCGCCTCGGCGTGTCGCGGCGCGACTTCGGCATCGGTATGACGAGCGCCGAGGTCAGCGAGGTGACGCAGGCGCTGGATCTCGCCGCGCTGCGCGAGTATCGCGACGCCGTCGGACGGCGCACGCGCGAGATCGTCGGTGGTTTCAAAGACAGCGACTGGAGCGGCGAGGTTCCCGCGAGCGCCGTGCAGGCGGCCGCGGCCGAGGGCGCGTTCGGCAGCCGCGGCGAGCAAATGGTGAAGGTTTTCAGCGGGCGGCCGCGCACGGCGCTGCTGAGCGGCCTCGCGCTGTTTCATCCCGCCGCACATCTGGGCGAGGCGGTGACCGTGCGCAGCGCGGGCGGATTCGGCACGGGGATTTGAACCCGGGCGCACGCATCTGAGCTGGTTCGTCCTGTCGCTGGGCGCCGCCCTCACGCAGGCCACCCAGTTCGCGGTCGTCAAGGGTCGCGCGCAGGCGATTCCGCCGATCGTCATCGTCGCGTGGACGCAGACGGTGGCGGCGCTCGCATGGCTGGCGTTTTTCGTGTTTTCCGGCCACCCGTTTACATGGTCGCGCGCGGCGTGGCCCGCGGTGCTCGCTTCCTCTCTTCTCGTCGCCGGCATGACGACGCTGCTTGCTCGCGCCAGCGCGCGTGGCGACATCTCGGTGGTCGGGCCGGTGTTCGCGCTCAGCCCGATCTTCACGATTCTGCCGGACGCCGTGCTGTCCGGAACGCTGCCGACGTCGCTTGGCTGGGTGGGACTCGGACTGGCGCTGATGGGCACCACGAGCCTCTCGCGAGGCGCGACCACCGGCGGGTCGCTGCGCGCGCTGTTTGGCCGCCGCGACGCGCTGGACGCGCTCGGCGCGGCGGTGCTGCTGGGAGTGCTGGCCGCGGTCGATCGCTGGGCCGCACTGGCGATCGGGCCACCGAGCTATCTCGTGTGCTCGCACGGCGCCAGCGCGGTGCTCGCGACGACGCTGGCACTCATGACGACACCGCACGGTCTGGCGGCCAGCGCGCGACCGTCGAACGTCGCGACGCTGCTCGCGCACGGCGTGCTCGGCGTCACCGGCACCGGGATGCAGACCTCCGCGCTCACCATGGCGCCGGCCGCATACGTCAACGCGATCCGTCGGCTGTCCGCGGTGGTCGCGGTCGTGCTCGGTCGCACCCTGTTCCGCGAGGCCGACGTCGGGCGCCGGCTGGCCGCCGCCGCGCTCGCATGCGCGGGCGCCGCATGCTTGCTGCTCGCGCGCTGATGCGGCGCGCCGAGTCTTGACGAAAGCCGCCGTGGGGTGCACGGTACGCGCACGATCCACGACCTCCGGGAGGAACGCGCATGGCCGATTACGAGATCGACATTCAGGACGTCGAGTACCTCCGCCACGGCAACACGTCGCTGCTTGCACGTCTGCACCGGCCGAAAGGCTCGGGACCGTTCCCGATGGTCGTCGAGGTCCACGGCGGCGCGTGGATTCGCGAGGACCGGTTCAAGGACGCCGTCATGAACGAGCCGCTGGCGAAGAGCGGCGTCATCGTTGCCGCGATCGAGTTCCGAATGCCGCCCGAGGCGGCATATCCGGCGTCGATGGCGGACATCAATTACGCGGTGCGCTGGCTCAAGAGCCAGGCACAGGCGGTCGGAGGCCGGGCCGATCGTGTCGGCCTCATGGGGACGTCCAGCGGCGGTCAGCAGGCCATGCTTGCCGCGATGCGGCCGCGCGACCCGCGCTATGCGGCGATCGCGCTTCCCGCGGGCTCGCCCGCCGTCGACGCGAGCGTACAGGCGGTGATCATGTGTTGGCCCGTCATCGATCCGCTCGGGCGCTACCGCTACGCCAAGGCGCTCAAGGCGAGCGGCCAGCCCTATCCCGAGGTCGTGGATCGTGTGCTCCCCGGCCACGACCAGTACTGGAAGACCGAAGAGGCGATGGCGGAAGGCAGCCCCGTGATCGCGCTCGAGCGCGGCGAAAAAGTCGAGATGCCGCCCGCGATCTATCTGCAGGGCGATCGTGATCAGGCGCACCCACGGGCCGATCTCGATCGCTTCGTGGCGCAGTACCGCAAGGCCGGCGGCCAGGTCGATCTCGAGCTGTTCGAGGGTGAGGGGCAGGGGTACATCGCGAAGCAGCCAATGACCGCGGCGGGGCGCCGCACAATCGAGCGGATCATCGAGTTCGTCCACAAACATCTCGGATGACCGCGCGCCCGCTCCCCGCGGCCGCGCTGCTCTGCGCCGTGCTATGCCTGGGCGTGGCGGTCGACGCCACGGCCCAGGCCAAGCCCGAAGGCGAGATGCGCTGGGCGCTGTACGTGACCGTCTCACCGAGCTGGTTCGATCCCGGCGAGGCGGTCGGCCAGCTCACGCCGTTCTGGATCCTCTACGCGATGCACGACGCGCTCGTGAAGCCGATGCCCGGCAACCTCATGACGCCAAGCCTTGCCGAGTCGTGGACGCTCAGCCCGGACCAGCGCACGTACGAGTTCAAGCTCCGCGAGAATCTGAAGTTTCACAACGGCGATCCGTTCACGGCGGACGACGTGAAGTTTTCGTTCGCGCGCAGCAAGGGCAAGCTGGTGCACGAGAAGGTCAAAGAGGTGACGGTCGTGTCGCCCGCGCGCGTGCGGTTCACGCTGCACGAGCCGTGGCCCGACTTCCTGAGCTACTACGGCAGCCTGACGAATGGCGCCGGCTGGATCGTGCCGAAGAAATACGTCGAGCAGGTCGGTCCCGACGGTTTCAAGAAGCACCCCATCGGGCTCGGGCCCTACAAGTTCGTGAGCCATACGTCGGGGGTCGAGCTCGTCATGGAGGCGTTCGAGGGCTACTGGCGGAAGATGCCGAGCGTCAAGCGCGTGGTGTTCAAGATGGTGCCGGAATCAACCACGCGCGTGGCGATGCTCAAGCGCGGCGAAGTCGACATCGCGTATCTCCTCGAGGTGCCCCAGGCGACGGAGCTCAAGCGGGACTCCGCGTTTCGCGTCGCATTCTCGGGCGGCATTGCGATCTTCTTCATGGATTTCCTCGACATGTGGGACCCGAAGTCGCCGTGGGCGGATCAGCGCGTCCGGCTGGCCGCGAGCCTGGCGCTCGACCGCCGCACGCTGTCCGAGGCCGAGACGCTCGGCGCGTCGAAGCCGGCCGGCAACCTCGTGCCGCGGACGTTCGACTTCGCACTGCCGCTCGAGCCGCACCCGTACGACCCCGCGCGTGCGAAGACGCTGCTCGCGGAGGCGGGGTACCCGAACGGCTTCGACGCCGGCGAGCTGCATCAGCTGCCGCCGTATTTCTCGCTCGGCGAGGCGATCGTGGGGTATCTGGGCGCGGTCGGTATCCGCATGCACATGCGCCCGATGGAACGCGCGGCGTACTTTGCGGCGCTACAGTCGAAGAAGCTCAAGGGCGTGTGCATCTGCAGCCAGGCGCTCTATGGCAACGCGGCGTCGCGGCTGTCCGAGGTCATCCCGAGCGACGGCGCCTATGCGTACGGAGGCTTCCCGGACGTCGACGATCTCTACAAGCGCCAGGCGCGCGAGACCGATCGCAAGAAACGCGAGGCGCTGCTGCACCAGATCCAGCAGATCGTCTACGACCGCGTGCGCATCGCGCCGATCTTCCAGTACATCTGGCCGAGCGGCATCGGGCCGCGGGTGGAGGAGCCGGCGCTGATGCTGATCGACCCGTATCCGTGGTCGGCGCCGCTGGAAGAGGTGCGGCTCAAAAAGCGGTAGATACATCGGAGGCGGGCTTCCGTTATTCAATAGTCTTATCCGCTCGCAGCAGAAAGGACGGCGGAATCATCAGCCCGAGAGCCGTCGCCGTCTTCAGGTTGATGACGAGCTCGAACTTGGTCGTCTGCTGGACGGGCAGATCCTCGGGTTTGGCGCCTTTCAGGAGCCGGTCGACGTACGTCGCGGCCCGCCGGTGCAGGTCTGAGTAGTCCGCCGTATACGACATCAGGCCACCGGCTTTTACGTACTCGCTATCAGGGTACATCCCCGGAAGCCGATGCTTTGCCGCGAGGCTCACGATCTGGGGTCGGCGAGCATTGGTGATGGCGTGCGCCAACACGATGAGTCCCTGGGCCCGGTCCTCGACGAGGCGATCGAATGCGAGCTGGATGTCGTCGGGTCCTGCGACGTCCTGACGCTGGATAGTCAGTTTCAACACCCGGGCCGCGCCTTGCAGCTCGAGCCAGAACGGCTGATTGGCGGCGGGAGCCTGTGAAACCGCAAGGACGGCGATGCGGGAAATCTTGGGTACCGCCTCTGAGAGCAGCTCCACCCATTTTCTGTGCAAGTCGTGACTAAGGCTGGTGAACCCGGTGATATTCCCGCCCGGCCGAGCGAGGCTGGCGACGAAGCCGCTCCCAACCGGATCGCCCATGCTCGCCGCGACGATGGGGATGGTTTGGGTTGCCTTCTGGAGAGCGGCGACCGTGGCGTTGTTATATGTAACGATCACGTCAACCCTGAGCTTGGCCAGCTCAGCAGCGAGCACTGACATCCGGTCGGGCCGTCCCTCCGCCCAGCGGTACTCCATGAAAATGTTCTGGCCCTCTACGTAGCCGAGCTCGCGAAGGCCCTGCCGGAAGGATTCGAGGAGGACTGCACCCTCAGTCGGGGAAACGGGGCCCAGGTATCCTATCCGCGGGATCTTCGGTGGTGGCTGCGTGTCCGCGACGGATGGAGCTGCCACGATCGCAACAAGGGCCAGCGCGGCTGCGGAGGCAGCGCGTCTGAGGATCATGCTGTTCTACGCGCGTTTCAGCACGCGGCCGGGCAGCGCGCCGGTGTGCTCGCCGCCGTCCACCACTACCTGGCCGTTGACCACGACGGTGGATACGCCGACGGCGTAGCGATGCGGCTCGTCATACGTCGCGCGGTCGGCGATCCGATCGGGGTCGAACACCGCGATGTCGGCCCACGCGCCCTCACGAAGCACGCCGCGATCGGTCAGCCCCAGCGCCGCCGCCGCCGCGCCCGTCGTCTTGTGAATCGCGGCAGGCAGCGTCAAGAGCTTGAGGTCACGCACGAACGGGCCGAGCAATCGCGCGTGGGTGCCGTACGAGCGCGGGTGCGGCTTGCCCTGGCTCGTGACGCCGGCGGTCGCGAGCGAGTTGGCGTCCGAGCCGACCGTCACCCACTGCGCGCCGCTGATCGCGTGCACGTCCTTGTCGCTCATCGAGGTGACCAGGATGCGCGTCGCGCCGCGATCCGCGATGACGAAGTCGCAGACGGCATCGAAGGGATCGACGCCGCGTCGCCGAGCGATCTCGCCGAGGGTCCGCCCTTCGTCCGCCGGCACGTGCGGCGCGACCGCGACCCGCACGGCGTCCCAGGACGGGATGCGACCGAAGTTGGTGAGGCCGTCGCGCGCGATGTCGGCGCGCAGGCGGGCGCGCATGTCGGCGCGACCGAGACGCTCGAGCATGGCCGGGATGCCGCCGTCCATGACCCAGCGGGGGAAGAGGTTGCGCAGCGGGTTGCTGGCCGTGTCGTACGGGTAGGCGTCGCAGTCGACCGCCACGCCGCGCCGGCGCGCATCGGCGATCAGTTGAAGCACGCGCGATGCGCCGCCCCAGTTGTCCACGCCCGAGAGCTTGAGATGCGCGATCTGCACGTGCACGCCGGTGGCCTCAGCGACCGCGATCGCCTCACGCACGGCATCGTCCACGCCGTTCGCCTCGTCGCGAATGTGCGAGGAGTACGCCGCACCGTGACGGCGCAATACGCGTGCGAGCGCGTGGAGCTCTGCCGGCTCCGCCCAACAGCCGGGCGCCGTGAAGAGCCCGGACGACAGTCCCCACGCGCCGGCGGCGAGCGCCTCGGTGAGCAGGCGCTCCATCGCGGCGAGCTCGTCGGCGGTCACTGCCCGCGGCTCCATGCCGGCGGTCATGAGCCGGAGCGTGTTGTGACCGACTTGCAGGACGACATTCACGGACGTCGCGGGGAATGCGGACAGGTAATCGGCGAACGTGATCTCTTTGAACGGCAGCCACGGAGCGCTCGAGGCGAGATACTCGCGCAGCGTGTCGGCGCGGCCGGGCAGGGCGGGAGCGACCGAGAAGCCGCAGTTGCCGACCACTTCGAGCGTGACGCCCTGACGGATCTTCGATTCCGCGCGCGGGTTGAGCGGCAGCGTGAAGTCCGAGTGCGTGTGAATGTCGATGAAGCCCGGAGCCACGACGTGCCCGCGCGCGTCGATCACACGTGTGGCCGGCCGTGTCGAGCGCGGCTCGAGGGCGATGACCCGGCCATCGTGCACGCTCACGTCGGCCTGGCGCGGCGGCCCGCCGGTGCCGTCGATCAGCAGGCCGCCGCGGATCAGCACGTCGTCCATCGCGTCAGTACACGACCACGCTTCGCTTCACCTCGCCCTTCAGTAGCGCGTCGTACGCCAGGTTGACGTCGGCGAGCGGGACCCGACGCGAGATCAGCTCGTCGAGCTTGTATCGGCCGCTCATGTAGAGGTCGATCAGCATCGGGACGTCGGTGCGCTGGTGGCCGCCGCCGAACGACGTGCCGGTGAGCACGCGTTGCTGCAGAAACAGCGTCGGATCGAGCGAGATCCTGGTTCCCGCCGGGCAGACGCCGACGACGACGGCCGTTCCGCCGCGATGCGTGGCGAGCACGGCCTGCTCAATCGTGGCCTGGGTGCCGACGAGCTCGAACGCGAAATCGACACCGCCGCCACCGGCGATCGTCTGCACGCGCGCGACCGGGTCTTCGGTGGCCGCGTTCACCACATGCGTGGCGCCGAACTCCTCCGCCCACGCGAGCTTCTGCGGCATCACGTCCACCGCGATGATCTTGCCCGCGCCCACGAGCTTGGCCGCCTGGATCGTATTCAGGCCCACGCCGCCGCAGCCCCACACCGCGACGCTCGCGCCCGGCGGAACCTTGGCGCGATTGAACACCGGCCCCGCGCCCGCGAGCACGCCGCAGGACACGAGACACACGACGTCGAGCGGCGCGTCCTTGCGGATCGGAATGACGCTTTCTTCCATCAGGACGGAGTGCGTCGCAAAGCCCGCGACTTGCAGATAGTGATTGATGCTCGTGCCGTTTTTCCTAAACCGCGTCGTGCCGTCGAGCATCAGCCAGCGCGGCTTGTCGCGCAGCGCGCACATCGTCGGCTGTCCGCCGATGCAGTAGGCGCACTTGCCGCACGAGGGGATGTAGGAGGAGCACACATGGTCGCCGACCGTCACGCTCTCGACGCCGGGGCCGATCCGTTCGACCACGCCGGAGGCCTCGTGGCCCAGCACGACGGGCAACGGATGCGGCACATCACCGCTCATCAGATGGTAATCGCTGTGGCAGACGCCGTTGGCGACCCAGCGCACCTGCACCTCGTGAGGACCGGGCTCGAGCAGGTCGACCTCTTCGATGACGAGCGGCTTCTTGGGCTCATAGAGAACGGCGGCGGTGACTTTCATGTGCGGCGCCTCCTTACATCATCCCGACGGGGGGCGTGGACGATGGCCGAGAATACCAGAACACCGCGCGCGGGGCGGCGGGGAAGGTGATCAGTCGGTAGCGATCAACCGGTGATGACGGCGAATGTCGCGATCGGTGGTACAGAGCGGAACTCGGCGAGCGGCGCTGTGGGCGACGAGCATCCGGTCGAAGGGGTCACGCGTCCACGTCAGCCCGAGCGCGTGCCGTGTGACGGTCGCGAGCGGAATATCGTCGATCGTGAATCGCGGATCCTCCATCACGGTCTTGGTGAACTCGGGGTTTCGAACGGTCAGGCGTCCGCGCTCGGCAAGCAGCTGGATCTCCAGGAATGAGACTGGCGAAATGCCCCACGGCCGATGACGTTCGATCCACGGGAATTCAGCCAGCCGCGGCGAGACGAGAACGATCCAAATGAGGAAATGCGTGTCGAGGAGTACGCTCACCGGGTCGACGCGCGCCGAGCGACTAACCGTCCTGCTCCCTTCCATTCCCACGACCAGCGGTCCGCCTGGTCGGCGTGCGGCACGCGCAAGAGATGACGATACTTCGCACGCGTCGGTGCTGCCTCCGACTTCGCGACGGCCTCCCGGCGGAGTACGAGGCGACGACCGCGTCGCTGCACTACGATGACTTCGCCCTGAGCCGCTTCGTCGAGAAGGCGAAACCAGTTGCGGCGGGCTTCCGAGGCCGTGACCTTCTTCATGCGTACAATGTACAAGTCGCGTTCCGCGGCCGTCAACGTCGACGAATGAAGACATGTTCGCGCTCAATACAAATGGCACGCCACGAACCGACCGCTCTCCGGCCGCAGTGCCGGCTCTTCCGTCGCACACTTCGGCAGCGCGACCGGACAGCGCGGATGGAACCGACAGCCGCTCGGCGGCGCCATCGGGCTCGGCACCTCACCGGACAGCGCTGGCGCGTCGGCCGGCCGGTCCAGATCGATGGGCAGCGCCGCGGCGAACAGCGCCCTGGTATACGGATGCTTCGGTACCAGCGCGACGGCGTCGGCGTCCCCGATCTCGACGATCTTGCCGAGGTACATCACGGCGATCGCACGGCTCATGTGTGCGACCGCGGCGAGATCGTGCGCGATGAACAGATACGACACGCCGAGCCGTTCTTGCAGGTCGACGAGCAGGTTGAGAATCTGTGCGCGGATCGAGACGTCGAGGGCGGAGACCGGCTCGTCGAGGACCACCAGCTTCGGCGACAGCGCGAGCGCGCGGGCGATGGCGATGCGCTGACGCTGGCCGCCCGAGAACTCATGCGGGTACAGCACGGCCGCGCGCTCGGGCAGGCCGACGAGCTCGAGGAGCTCGGCCACCCGCCGTCGGCGCGCGGGGGCGTCCAGATCGGTGTTGATCACGAGCGGCTCGGCCACGATGGCGCTCACGCGCATGCGTGGATCGAGCGACGCATACGGATCCTGGAAGACCGCCTGCACCGCGCGCCGATACGCGCGCTGACCCGCGCGGTCGAGCCCCGAGACTTCGCGGCCTTCGAACCGAATGGTCCCCGCCGTCGGCGTTTCGAGGCCGAGGATGAGCTTCGACGTCGTTGTCTTGCCGCAGCCCGACTCGCCGACGAGCCCGAGCGTCGAGCCCGCACCAAGCTCGAACGAGATGCCTTCGACCGCATGCACGATGCCGGTGGACCAGCCGAGCCCGCCGCGACGCACGACGAAGTGCTTGGTGAGGTTCGTGGCCTGCAGCAGCGGGACACCGTTCGATTCAGGCAACGCCATGGAGCCAGCAGCGGGTGACGTGCCCGGGCGCGATCTCGGTCTCGGGCGGCGCCTGCACACAGCGCTCGAAGGCCGCCGGGCACCGCGGCGCAAACGCGCAGCCCGCACCCAGGGTGGCAAGGTCGGGCGGTTGCCCGGCGATGGCGGTCAGACGCGCGCGGCGCGCGCCGAATCGCGGAATCGAATCGAGCAGCGCGCGCGTGTAGGGATGCGCGGGCGCGCTGAAGATGCGCCGCACGGGGCCCGTCTCCACGATGCGCCCGGCGTACATCACGGCGACGCGATCGCAGGTTCGGGCCACGATGCCCAGGTTGTGCGTGACGAAGATCATTGCGAAGCGGTGCTGCTGCTGCAGCTCCTGGAGCAGCCCGAGGTACTGCGCCTGGATCGTGAGATCGAGGCTCGTGGTCGGCTCGTCGGCGATCAGCACCCGAGGCGGTCCCGCCACGGCGATGGCGCCGACGATGCGCTGTCGCATGCCGCCGGACAGCTGATGCGGATAGGCGTTCAGCCGCGCGGCGGGTGAGGGGATCCGCACCGCGGCCAGCAGCGCCGTGGCCCGCGCGGCGAGCGCGGCGCCCCGCAGTCCGTGGTACAGCGTGAGCGGCTCGCGCAGCTGCATGCCGACCGAGAACACCGGGTTCAGCGACGACATCGGATCCTGCAGGATCATGGCGACCTTCCGGCCGCGGACCTGCTCCATCTCGGCGTCGGTTTTCGCGAGGAGATCGTCGCCGTCGAGGCGAATCTCGCCGCCAACGATGCGCGCCGCCGGCCGCGGCACCAGGCGCACGATGCTGAGACACGTCATGCTCTTGCCCGAGCCCGACTCACCGACGAGACCGAGCGTCTCGGCTTCGCCGAGCGCGAAGGAGACGCCGTCGACGGCCTTGATCGTTCCCCATCGGGTGACGATGTGCGTGCGCAGCTCGCGGACGTCGATGATGGGCGGCATCGATCTCAGAGCTGACGCAGCTTTGGATCGAGCGTGTCGCGCAGCCAGTCGCCGAGCAAATTGAACGCGAGTACGACGAGCAGGATCGCGAGCCCGGGGAAGAACGACACCCACCACGCGCTCGTCACGAAATCGCGACCCTCGGCGATCATGGAGCCCCACGCCGGCGTCGGGGGCGGGATGCCGGCGCCGAGAAACGACAGCGATGCCTCCACGATGATCACGTAGCCGACCTGCAGCGTGATGAGCACCACCAGCGTGTTGAGCGTGTTCGGGAACAGATGCCGGGTGATGATGCGGAACGCGCCCGCGCCCGCGATGCGCGCCTGGGCGATGAAGTCGAGCGTCATCAGCGTGAGCACCTGACCGCGGATGACCCGCGCATAGCGGGCCCAGAGGATCACGGAGATGGCGACCACGACGTTGGTGAAGCTCGGACCCACCGTCACCGCGAGGATCAGCGCGAGGAGGATCACCGGAAACGACAGCGTGGCATCGGTGATCCTCATCAGCGTCGTATCGACGCGGCCGCCATAGTAGCCGGCGACGAGGCCCACGGCCGCGCCGAGGGTGCTCGCGAGCAGCACGGCGAGTGCGCCGACCGCCAGCGACACGCGCGAGCCCCACATGATTCGTGTCAGCAGGTCGCGGCCCAGGCGATCGGTGCCGAGCGGATGCGCCCACGAGCCACGCGCTTCCCAGACCGGCGGTCGGAAGCGCAGTCGCAGCGATTGCTCGTAGGGATCGGCCGGGCTCAGCAGCGGCGCCAGCAGCGCGATCACGACGAACCCTGCGATGATCGTGAGCGAGACGACCGGCCAACGCCGGCGCCGCGCCGGCGCCGCGGGCGGCGCTTCGATCTGCGGCACCGCGAGCGTACTCATTTTCGATACCGGATGCGCGGGTCGATCACCGCGTAGAGGCAATCGACGCCCAGGTTCACGGCGGCCACGATCGCCGCCGTCGTGAGCACGACGGCCTGGATCACCGGAAAATCGCGCGACGTGATGCCGTCGTAGGCGAGACGGCCGAGCCCGGGCCACGCGAACACGGTTTCCACGACGATGGCCGTCGTCACGAGAATCGCGAAGTAAATCCCCGCGAACGTCACGACGGGAATGAGCGCGTTCTTGAGGGCATGGACCCAGATCACCCGCCGCTCGGCGACGCCCTTGAGGCGGGCGAGCTTGACGTACTCCGAATCGAGCACCTCGAGCATGCCGGACCGCAGCAGCCGCATCATGCCGGCCACGACGAACCAGCCGAGCGTGAAGCCGGGGAGCACGTACGAGGCGAAACTGTCCGAGCCGCCCGCGGGTAGCCACTGCAGGCGGCCGGCGACGAATTCGACCAGCACGATGGCGACCCAGAACGTCGGCAGCGACTGACCGAGGATGGCGATGATCTGCGCGGCGCGGTCCAGGCCCGTGCCCTTGCGCACCGCGGCCAGCACGCCGAGCGGAAATGCGATGCCGAGCGAGACGGTCATCGCGAATGCGGCGAGCTTCATGGAATTCGGCAGGCGCTCGCGTAGCAGCTCCGCCACCGGCCGCCGCGCGCGGATCGACGTGCCGAAGTCACCGCTCAGCGCGCGGGTGACGAACGACGCGTACTGCTCGACGTACGGCCGGTCGAGGCCCAGATAGCGGCGGGCGTTGTCGTAGTCCTCCTGGCTGGCGTTCATCGGCAGAATCATCTGCAACGGATCGCCGGTGGCGCGGGCCAGCGCAAAGACGACGACGGACAGGATCGCGAGAGCGATCAGCGACTGAAGAACCCGGAAAAGGACGAAGCGGAGCATGGAGTTCGACGGCGGGGAAGCGCGAGCGCTTCCCCGTCACGCACCGCGCCTATTTCCGCGCCAGCTCGTCGATGAAGAGGTCGTACATCACGGAGCCCGGGTTGTACTTGCCGAGCGTCTTCGACGTCGCGTATGGCGAGTGCACGTACACGACCGGAACGCCGTGGTGCTCGCTGCGCAGGCGGGTGAAGACGTTACGCATCAGCGCGTTGATCTTGTCGCGGTCCGTCTGACGCATGACCTGGGCGAGCATCCCATCGATCTCGGGATCGTTGACGGTGTCGGTGAGCTTCGATGGCGAGTAGGCCATCTTGTCCAGCAGCGCGTACGTGCCGATCCAGTCGCGATTCGCGATGTTGTAGTAACCGACGATCCCGGGGCCCTTGCGATCGACCCATAGCTTGCGAAACGCCGGGTAGTCGACCGGGATGAGCTTGCTCTTCACGCCGATCTTCTCCCAGTAGCCCGCGATCGCCTCCGCGAACGCCTTGCCCTCGGCGAAGCCGGGCAGCTGGAACGCATAGACGTCCAGCGGGAAGCCGCCGGCCAGCCCCGCGTCCGCGAGCAGCTTCTTGGCACGGGCAACGTCGTACGGATACGCCATGTCGGGCGTCACCTTGAAGCCGATTTCCTTGAACGACCACGAGAGCCCCATCGGGATCGCGGCCGGCTCGGCGTAGCCGCCGAAGATCGACTGCGCGATCTCGGCCCGATCGATGGCTACGTTCAGCGCCTCGCGCACGCGCTTGTCCTTCGTCGGTCCCGTCCGGCCGTCGGGGCCGAGCACCCACCACATGTGGATGATCGCTTCTTCCCGGCGCATGTGGACGGGGAAGCCTTCCTGCTCCAGCTCCTTGACGCGGTCCCGGCTGACGTCGGCGATGTCGACCTCACCGCGGCGGAGCAGCGCGATGCGCGTCGTCTCCTCGGGGACGAGCCGGAACGTAATCGTCTTGTACTTTGGCACGCCGATGCGCCAGTGGGTGTCGACGGCGGCCAGCTTGATGTGCGACCCGACCACTTGCTCCACGAACTTGTAGGGGCCTGTCCCGATCGGCTTGCGGGCGAAGACGTCGTCGCCGTTGGCCTCGATGTACTTCTTCGGCAGCACCATGCCCTCGGTGGAGAGCGAGCGCGATAGATACGTCGGAATGATGAGCGTCGGCTCCTTGGTGACGATCACGACGCGGTCGGGCGCGGGCGTCTCGATGTCGGTGATCAGCGCGCGCAGCGGTCCGGCGTAACCGGTGGTCGAACGCTTGCTCATCGCGCGCTGCAGGCTGAACTTGACGTCGTCCGACGTCATCTCGGTGCCGTCGTGGAACTTGACGCCGCGGCGCAGCTGGAACGTCCAGCGCTTGTGGTCGGCCGATGGCTCCCACTTGGTGGCGAGACCGCCCGCCTGCGTCGGTTGGCCGTCCGGTGTGACGCCGACCAGGTAGTCGAACATCAGCGAGAGGTAGTACTTGACGTTGTGGCCCTGCAGCACCGGGTCGACCGTCTCGGCCGAGAAGCTCGCGAGCGCCACGGTCAGCTCGGTTTTTCCCTGTGCCGACGCCGCGCCGGCCGCTAAACCCAGCACGGCCAAGGCAAGCAGCGAAGTTACGAACCAGCGGGTCATTGATGTCATGGGGTGGGGTCCTCCGCGAGGCCAAGACCCTATCGCGGGACGGCCGGACCGCGCAAGCGCTAGACGGCCGGAAGCCCGCCGAGCACCGAGCGGCTCAGCCCCGGGTGCTCGGTCCACGCGGTGCGGAGCTTGCGCGTCGCCTCGATCCAGTCCGCGCCGCGCGGCAACACGACGCCGCCCGACCGAACGCCATAGACGCGCGGGTCATCCACCCCGGGCGGTGCCTCATCGCGGTCGCGTAGCGCCTTGGCAGCTTCGATCAGACGGCGTCGCGTGCGAATCACCATCGCGTCGCTCGTGCCGAGGTGTTCGCCCGTCCGATCGTAGATCGGCCCCATGCTTTCGGTGACCGCCTGGTCCTGCATGTGGATGCTGCCGATGCCGGAGTAGCTGACCGTCTTCTGCTCCTTGCGATCGATCAAATAGTCGTTGCTCTCGTCGGCGACGCAGCGAAAGCGGCCGTACCAGTCGGTCGTATTCGGCAGCGTCTCCGGTGGGCCGAGAGCCTGGCGGCCGGCGTGGCGCGCGGGCGGTGGCGCGCCGTGCGTGATCAGGAACGCCAGGGTGTGCTCGTCGTCCATCGGCACCCAGGCGCGCACGCGAATCTCGAGACCGAGCACGCCGGTCGGCACCATCGCGTAGAACGGGAACAGGAAGTTCGCGATCCGCCAGTATTCGGTATCCGGCTCGGCGGAGCGGCGCGCGCCGTACATGACGCCGAACTCCGTGTCGGTCACCTCGTAGCGGGGCGCGCGATCGGTCAGCGCATAGCGCGCCCACGTCCCCTCGGGCACTTCGGAAGCGTCGACGCTGCCGAGATGCAGGTACACGGTGTGACCCGTGTCGATGTCGCCCTCGAGCGCTTGCATCCAGTTGCACGTGCGCTGATAGACCTGAATCGTGCTGCCCGCGAGCATCGTCGCTTCCAGGTCCGGCAGCGGCGGCGGCGTGGGGCGCGGCCCGAGATATGCCCAGATCAGGCCGCCGCGCTCGACGCACGGATAGGCACGGGCGCGGACCTTGTCCTTGAACGTGCTCGTGGCCGGCTCGATCGGCATGTCGACGCAGCGGCCGGTCACGTCGAACTTCCAGCCGTGATACACGCAGCGCAGTCCGTCGTGCTCGTTGCGACCGTAGAACAAGCTCGCGCCGCGATGCGGACAGCTGTTCTGCATCAGCCCAACCGCGCCCGACGACGCGCGGAAGGCGACGAGGTTTTCGCCGAGCAGGCGCACACGCAGCGGCGCGCCGTCACGCTCGGGCAGCTCGCTCGACAATGCGGCGGGGATCCAGTATTGCCGCATCAGGTTGCCCATGGGCGTTCCTGGTCCGACCCGACACAAGAGCTCGTTGTCGTCGCGACTCAGCATTGGGCGCCTCCCGGTGCGCGGCTCGCCGGTGCGCCGATGGTACACTCGCCGTCACCCGACGCAAGGAGCGCTGCCATGACTCCATCCGCGCTGCCGCCGCTGCTGTCGAGTGACGGACACCTGGAAGTTCAGCCCGAGCGCTGGACGCCGCGCATGCCGGCGAAGTATCGCGAGCGCGCGCCACGCACGGTGAAGCTGCCCGACGCCGGCGACGCGATCCTCGTCGAGGGCCAGCCGCCGTATCCCGCGCCGTTTCTCGACCTGCGCGCGGGCCGCACCAACGAGACGTGGCAGCCGTTCGGCACGACCGTCGAGGGGACGGCGGGCGTCGGTCCGCCGGAGCAGCGACTGCGCGAGCAAGACATGGACGGATTGCTGGCCGAGGTGCTCTTCCCGAATATGCAGGTCGGCCCCCGGCTGTGGCGCGGCATGGCCGACAACGATCTGTATCGCGCGACCGTGCGCGCGTACAACGACTGGCTGGCCGAGGAGTATTGCGTCGTCGAGCGTGAGCGTCTCATCGGCCTGGGCGTGATCCCGTGGACGAATCTCGACGACGCGCTCGCCGAGCTCGAGCACTGCGCGCGGCTCGGCCTCAAGGGCGTGAACCTCGGCGTGTTCCCCAACGGCAGGTCATATCCGCGCCCGGAGGACGATCGGTTCTGGTCGGCGGCGATCGAGATGAAGATGCCGCTCACGGTGCACGTGGGCTTCGATCGTCTCGGGCCGCGCGCGTCGGAGCCGACGTTCGAGTATCCCGGCGCGGATCCGGAGGTGCTCCGCAAGCTCGGCGCGCGAAAGCTCGTGGAGTGGATCGCGCTGCCGTTTCTGTCGATCCCGCCGTCGGTCAGTCTCGCGCAGCTCGTGCTGTCCGGCGTCTTCGACCGTCTGCCGCAGCTGGAGATCTTCTTCGCAGAAACCCGCCTCGGCTGGGTGCCGTTCTGGATGGAGGAGGCCGACTACTGGTACGAGCGTCACCGGCACTGGGCCGAGCGGCTGCTGCACGTCGAGCCGCTCGCGCGGCGGCCCAGCGACTACGTGCGTCGGCACATCTCCTTCAGCGTGCAGCACGTGGAGCGCGTCGCGGTCGAGCTGCGTCATCACATGGGCGTCGATCGCGTGATGTTCGCGACCGACTTTCCGCACATCGAGTGCGACTGGCCGAACACGCGGCCGTTCGCCGAGCGGCTGTTTGCCGGGGTGCCGGCGGACGAGGCCATCGCGATCGCCGCGGGTAACATGCTGCGTTTCTTCCACCTCGAGGACGCGGCACTCGGCAAGCGTGTGCGCGCCGGGACCCGCAACGTGTCATACGCATAGAACACAGTGAGAGTGAGGAGGACGGTATGACTCGCATGGGACGGCTGTCCGTTTTCGCGATCTCGTCGCCGCTGGCCTCACCATCGGCTTCTCTGCACGTGCCGACGAGCTGAAGGGCCCGGCCAACGTGCCCGACACGAAATCGTTCAAGGCACGCCTGAACGGGTTCCAGGAGACGCCGTCCGTGTCGACGACCGGCTTTGGGGATTTCCAGGCGACGCTCGTCGACGACACCACGCTTCACTACGTGCTCCGCTACAAAGCGCTCGAGGGTGGCAATACGCTCTTCGCCCACGTCCACTTCGGGCAGCGCAGCGTCGCCGGCGGGGTCTCGTTCTTCCTGTGCGGCGGCAGCACGAAGCCTGATCCGTGCCCCAACGTCGACGGAACGGTGGAGGGGGACGTCACCGCGGCCGACGTGATCGGGCCCAACGGCCAGGGCATCGAGCCCGGCTCATTCGCCGAAATTCTCCGCGCCATGCGTGTCGGCCACGCCTACGCCAACGTCCACACCACGCGCTGGCCGACCGGCGAAATACGTGGCCAGATCAACGACGAGGATCAGAAGGAATTCGACAAGTAAGGCGATGATTCATCTGCGCAAGCTCGGTCACGTCGTGCTGAACGTCACGGACCTCGAGGCATCGGTGCGCTTCTACACGGAGGTGCTCGGCCTTCAGATCAGCGATCGCTATCCCGACGGCATGGTGCCGGGCGGCATGGTATTCCTGCGCTTCGACACCGACCATCATGGCGTCGCGCTCGTCGGTGGGGCGCCCAAGGTCGAGCGGAGCACGCTGAACCACTTCGCGTTCGAGGTGGGCTCGCCCGACGACGTGTTTCGCGCGCGGGCGTGGCTGCGTAAGCACGACGTCCCGATCGTGTTCGAGGGACGCCGCCGTGCCGGCTGTCAGTTGGCTGTGGAGTTTCGCGACCCGGACGGGAACAACCTCGAGATCTACTGGGGTATCGATCAGGTCGGGAGCACCGGTGAGGTGCGGCCGGCCGCCGAGTGGAGGCCGGCGCGCACGCTCGAAGAGGCCGTCGCCAATCCCGTGGCCCGTCAGCGAATGCCCGCGCTCGGGATCGGCGCGATGTGATCTGATACCGCTCAGCGCCCCCAGTAGCCATAGTGCGGGCGGTAGTAACCGTAGGCAGGATACGGTGCGACGACGTACGGACGCGGCGCGATGACCACCGGCGCCGGCGCGGCGACGACTGGCGGGCCGACCGGCACCGCCACGCAGCCCGCCGCGAGGGCTGCGACTCCGAGCAGCAGCATCAGTCCGCCGACCTTGATCGCCATGTTCGGGTCCTCCAACACGTCAGACGCCGGCCTGGCGATCGTTATTCGATCAGAGCCCGCCCCAGACCTCGCGCGCGACCGAGACGCAGAGAGCGAGCTTGGCCTTCTGCGCCTCCACGGTGACCTCGTTGCCCTCGACGGTCGAGGAAAAGCCGCACTGCGGACTGATGCTCAGCTGCTCCAGCGCGATGTACTTCGTCGCCTCGTCGAGGCGGCGCTTGAGCTCGTCGGGGGGCTCGAGCGCGCCGACCTTGCTCGTCACCAGACCGAGCACGACCCGCACGTGCCGCGGGACGTGGCGCAGCGGTGCGAAATCGCCGGACCGCGCATCGTCGAACTCCAGAAAGAAGCCGTCGTAGGGCATCTGCGTGAACAGTGTCTCCGCAATGCGTGCGTAGCCGCCCTGAGCGCGCCACGCCGAGCGAAAGTTCCCGCGGCAGAGATGGGTGCAGATGATCATGTCGGCAGGCTTGTCCCGCAGGGTGGCGCGGATCATTTTGACCGACAGCGCCAGCGCCGCGTCGGGATCCTCGCCGCGCGCGGCCATCTGCGCGCGCAGCTCGTCGTCGCAGAGATACGCGAGGCTGACATCATCGAGTTGCAGGTACCGACAGCCGGCGGCATAGAGGTCGGCGATTTCGGCTCGATACGCGGCGGCGGTGTCCTCGACGAACGCATCGAGATCGGGATACACGCGGCGGTCGATACCGGCACGACCGACCTGCGAGTAAAGCATGTTCGGTGATGGAATCGTCAGCTTCGGCGTGCGCCGCGTGACCGACGTCAAAAACCTGAAGGCGTCGACGAAGATCGGCCGCGGGCGCGTGACGCGAGCCGTGATCTCGAGATCCGGTCGCGTGAAGTGAACATCACCGCCCTTGCCGTGATGAAACGTGACGGGAATCGTCTGGCCCTGGCTCGACCAGCCGCCGAGCTGCAACAGGAAGTCCATGTGCCACGACTTCCGGCGCTGCTCGCCGTCGGTGATGCCTTGCAGGCCGACCTCCTCCTGCAGCGCCGCGACTTCGCGGATGGCCGCGTCTTCTGCCGCCGCGAGCTGTTCGTCGCTTGCTCGCCCCGCTTCACGCGCGAGCCGCAGCGCCTTCAGTGACGCCGGACGCAGGAGGCTGCCGACGTGATCGGCCCGGAACGGTGCCGGCATCAGGTTTTCAGGTGTTTCGCGAGAAACGCCAGCATCTTCTCCCAGGCGTCCTTCGCCTGCGACGCCCGATAGCGCTCGGGGTTCACGAAGTTGAGGAACGCGTGGCCCGCACCTTCGTAGCGATGGAACTCGTGAGCCTTGGCGTGGCGTGTGAGCTCCGCGTCGATCCGGTCGACGTCGGCGGGCGATGGGTTCGTGTCGTCCTGGCCGAAGAAGCCGATCATCGGTGCGGCGATGTCCTTGGTGCGATCGAACGGCGACGGGCCGTCGCCGCCCCACGGTTTCATGATGTTGCCGCCATAGAACACGCCAGCCGCGCGCCAGGTCGAGGGCCGCGCTCCGGCGAGCAGATAGGTGATGCGACCGCCCATGCAGAAGCCGAGCACGGCCAGGTCGGTCACGCGTGTTTCTTTCATGGTGCGCAGGTACGCGACTGTTGCGTCGGCATCCTCGATGATCTCGGCGTCGCGGAGCCGGCCGATACGCGTCATCATGTCGCTTCCGTCGTCGGGCTGGCGATGGTAGAGATCGGGCGCGGCGGCCGCATAGCCGTGACGCGCGAGATCGTCCACGCGATCCTCGACGAACCGGTCCAGCCCGGGGCCATGCATGATCACGAGGATGCCGGGCGCGTGCGTCGCGCCCACGGGAGCCTTCGAATAGATCCGCATCATGGTGGTTCCTCCGGCGCTGAGGGTGCCGCGGAGCTTACCATGGCGACGCGCCCGGACTTCTGCTATCGTCCCGGCACTCTGGTCGCAGGAGGACCATGATGAGCCTCGATCGACGCAGCTTCCTGAAGCAAACCGGCGTTGCGGGTGCGGTCGTCGTCGGCTCGCGGCTCGCGCGACCGGGCGCCGCCGCGGCGCAAGACATGACGGTCCGCCCGGATGCGGCGGCGAAGCGTGGCGGCACGCTTCGCTACGGCGTCCTGAGCGCTCCCGCGCACTTCGACGTCCATCAATCGGGCACGGTCTCGAACATCGGTGCTCAATGCCCGATGTACGACACGCTGATCCGCCGCAGCCCGAAGGACGGCCAGACCATCATCCCCGATCTCGCACAGCGCTGGACGATCTCGCCGGACGGCAAGAAGTACACGTTCTATCTGCGCAAGGGCGTGAAGTTCCACGATGGTGCCGATTTCACTGCCGAGGACGTGAAGGCGACGTACGAGCGCATCGCGCGGCCGCCGAAAGGCGTCGTCATCCCGCGCACCCCGCTGTTCGCGACGGTGGGCGACATCGTCGCCGTCGATCCGCACACCATCGAGTTCCGTCTCACCGAGGCGCGGCCGAAGGCGTACATGCTCGGCGCATTCGCGAGCGGCTGGAACATCATCGTTCGCAAGAAGACGCTCGACGAGAATCAGGGAAACCTGCGCCAGGTGATGAACTATCCGGGTACGGGTCCCTTCAAGCACGTCTCCCGTCAGGACAAGGAGGTGTGGATCCAGGAGCGCAACCCGAACTACTGGAACAAGGGATTGCCCCTGGTCGATCGCCTCGAGGTCTACCATCTGGCGCCGTTCTCGCCGGAGCTCGGCTCCGCGTTCTTGTCCGGCAAGATCGATTACGCGCGCTTGCTCGATCCGGTCTCGTGGCGCAAGGCGAAAGAAATGCCCGGCGTCACCGCCGCGGCGTTCAACCAGTCCGTCATCCAGGCGTTCTGGACGAACATGCAGAAGAACAAGGCGCTCGCCGATCCTCGCGTGCGGCGCGCCATCCACCTCGCCATGGACCGGCCGGCGCTCATCGACGTGGTGAAGGACACCGCGCCGATGCAGGTCGGCGGCTTTGTCTATCCCTTCCATCCGATGTCGACGCCGCGCGCGGAGCTGGACAAGCGGCTCGGCTACCAGACGGACATCAAGCCCGCGGTGCAGGAAGCGCGGCGGCTCATGAAGGAAGCCGGCTACGCCAACGGCCTGCGCAACCTCGACTTCGTCGTGCGTGACATTGCGTCATTCAAGCTCTGGGCAGTGGCGATCCAGGCCATGCTCAAGGAGCATCTCAACATCGAATCGAACCTCCGCGTCGTCCAGACCTCGGTGTGGTTCGACGAGGCGCAGGCCGGCAACTTCGATCTGGCGATCAGCGCGATCGTTTCCAGCCTCATGGATCCCTCCGACGTCTTCAGTGCCTGGTACGGTAAGGACGGGCCGCAGAATTACTCGCGCTGGACGAACCCGGCGTTTCACGACATCGCCAGCCAGGTCGACCGCGAGCTCGACGACAACAAGCGCCACGCGCTCGTCCGCAAGGCGGAAGACATGCTCGAAAACGATCCGCCGCTGATCCCGGTGGCGTACGAGCAGATCTACGACGCCTGGTACAACCGCGTCAAAGGCCAGAACCCGAGCACGTATTTCGGCATCTACGACGTCGTCCGGTGGGATCAGGTCTGGCTGGGGTAATGTGAGGAAGTATCTCGCACGCCGGGCGGTGTACGCGCTCGTCACACTGCTCGGCGTGTCGCTCAGCATCTTCATCATCCTGCGCATCCTGCCGGGCGACCCGCTCGTCGCGATCCTGGGCGTGGAGGGGCATGCGCGCATGACGCCCGCGGATCGCGTGCGAATCATGGCCGACCTCGGCCTCAGCGACCCGCTCCCGGTGCAGTACGTCCGCTGGCTTGGCGACATCGCGGCCGGCCGTCTCGGCAAGTCGTTCTTTCGCGGCGACACCGTGTCCGAGCTCATCGCGCACCGCGGGCCGATCAGCGCCGAGATCGGCGTGCTCGCGCTCGTCGTGTCCTGGATCGTCGGGCTGCCCGTCGGCATCCTGAGCGCGTTCAAGCCGAACAGCATGCCCGACGGACTCGCGCGCTCGCTGTCCATCCTGTTCATCGCCATCCCGGGCTTCTGGCTCGGAATGCTGATCGTGCTCGCGCTTCTGTTCTGGTTCGGCTACAAGGCGCCGATCATCATCGTCCAGCTCTGGCACAATCCGTGGCAGAACTTGCAGCTCGTGATCGGCCCCGGCATCGTGCTCGGGCTCGCGCAGGGCGCCTACATCGCACGCATGTCTCGCTCGTGCCTGCTGGAGGTCATCGGCGAGGATTTCGTGCGGACGGCCCGCGCGAAGGGGCTGCGCGAGGGCCTCGTGGTCATGCGCCACGCCCTGCCCAATGCGCTGCTTCCGGTGATCACGATTTCTGGCGTGCTGCTCGGCTTCGTGCTGGGCGGGTCGGTGGCCGTGGAGCAGGCGTTCGGTGTGCCGGGCCTGGGCCGCGCGCTCGTGACCGCCGTGATCGAGCGCGACATCATCGTCGTCCAAAATCTCGTGCTGCTCTACGCCGCCATCTTCGTCCTGGTGAACGTGCTCGTCGATCTCAGCTATGCCTGGCTCGACCCCCGCATTCGCTACGGCTGAGCCGAGCGCGCGTGCCGGCGCGCACGGTGGGTCCGCGATCCGCGAAGTCGGCGGGGAGCTCATCCGCTTCGCGCGCCGCAATCGGCTGGCCGCCCTCGGCGGGGCGGTGGGGCTCTTCATCATCTTCGTCGCCATCGCGGCGCCATGGCTCGCGCCGCGCGACCCGCTGAAGGCCGACTTTCGGCGCATGAACAAGCCGCCCGATGCCCAGAGCCTGCTCGGCACCGACCAGGTCGGTCGCGACACGCTCAGCCGCGTCATCTACGGCGCGCGGACGTCGCTGTTCGTGGCGTTCTCCGCGGTCGTTCTCGGGACGACGGTCGGCTCCCTCTGGGGCGTGGCGTGCGGGTACCTGCGCGGGCGGTTCGATCTTTACAGCCAGCGGGTCATGGAAATACTCCAGGCGTTTCCCGACCTGATCCTGGCCATGGCGATCTCGATGGCGATCGGCACCGGCCTGTCCGCCGTCATCATCGCGATCGCCATCACGCGCATTCCGTTCGGCGGCCGCGTCATTCGCTCGGTCGCGCTGTCCGTGCGCGAGATGCCGTACGTGGAGGCCGGCCGCGCCAGCGGCGCCTCGGCGCTGCGCGTGATGACGCTGCACGTGGTGCCGCAGTGCATCGCGCCCTACCTGGTCCTCGCCACGACGCACCTGGGCGTGGCGATCGTCATCGAGGCCGCGCTCGGCTTTCTCGGCGTGGGCGTGCCGCCCCCGACGCCGACGTGGGGCAACATGCTCGCGGACTCGATCACCGCCCTCGTGCCGCCGTGGTGGCTCGCGTTCTTCCCCGGCCTCGCCATCACCATTACCGTGCTCGCGTTCAACCTGCTCGGCGACGGCATCCGCGACACGCTCGACCCGCGGCTCTCGCCGGCGTTTCTGAGAATGATGGCCGGCGGCCGCCGTCGCTAGTGTCAGCGGCCGGAAAACTTCGGCTCGCGCTTCTCGACGAACGCGCGAATTCCCTCGCGCGCGTCGTCCGTATCCGCGCAGATGTTCTGCGCGAACGTTTCGAACTCCAGCGCGGCGCGCAGATCCTCCTGGAGATTGCGGTAGAGCGCACGGCGCGCGAGGCGAATGGCGATCGGCGGCCCGGCCGCAATCTTCGCCGCGAGCTCGTACGTGGCCGCCAGCAGACGCTCCGGCGGATGCACCGCGCTCACGATCCCGAGACGCAGTGCCTGTTCGGCGTCGATGAGCTCACCGGTGAAGATCAGCTCGCAGGCCTTCGCCATGCCGACGACGCGCGGCAGAAAATACGTCCCGCCCCAATCCGGGTGCAAACCGCGACGCACGAACGCCTGTGAGAACTTCGCCGTGCTCGCCGCGAAGCGGATGTCGCACGCCAGCGCGAGGTTCATCCCCGCGCCGGCGGCCGCGCCGTTCACCGCCGCGATCAGCGGCTTGGGCGAGTCGCGCATGAGGAGCACCGTGCGGTCGCGCGACGGCGCGACGCGGTCCATGAGCGGCCGCGCGCGGCCCGCCGCATTCGCATCCTGCATGGCCTTGACGTCGCCGCCGGCGCAGAAGCCGCGGCCGGCGCCGGTGATCACGATGACACGGACGTCCGGATCGTCGATCGCGGTGGTGAGCCCGTCGGTGAGGTCATCGCGCAGCGTGCCGCCGAGCGCGTTGAGTCGTTCGGGCCGGTTGAGCGTCAGCGTGGCGACGTGGTCCTTCGTCTCGTAGAGCAAACATTCGTAGCTCATGGATCGCGATCCTCTTTTCTTGGTGGGCGCCGTCAGTGCCGTTGCGCGGCTCCGATGACGATGTCGGCGGCCTCCTCCGGTTGCAGCACGTCGGTGTTGAGCACGAGGTCATAATGCGTGGGCAGCTCGTGCGAGATGCCATAGAAACGCGAAAAATAGCTCGCGCGACCCGCGTCGGAGTCCTTCAGGCTCCGCTCGGCGTCGGCCGTCTTGCTCCGTGTGGCGTCGGCGACGCGCCTGGCGCGCGTCGGGAACGAGGCGGTGATCAGCACGCGCAGCACATCCGCGCGGCCAGCGAGGGGGATGCCTGCGGCGTGGGAGACGATCACGACGTGTCCGCGCTCGGCCGTCTCTTTGATGGCGTCCACGATGAGCGACTGCACATCCTCGCGCGTCACGAAGGCTTGCGGCGGCAGCAGGCTCATGCCCGCGGGATCGAGGATCGGGCCGGCCGCAATGTCGTCGAGAATGCCGTCGAGCAGGCTCTTGCGGCGTTCGGCGTCGGCCACGAGCTCGGTGTCGAGTCCGTGCCGCTGGGCGGCGAGGTGGATGATCTCCTCGTCGACGTAACGAAAGCCCAGAGCGGTCGCGACGCTGCGGCCGATCGAGTCGCCGCCCGCCCCGGTCGCATGCGCGATCGTGACAATCCGCGTCTTTGGCATTCGTCGTCCTCCTCGGTTCGCGCACGCGAATGGGCGTCGCCGGACTCTACCTGACCCATGTGAGAGGATCAACAGCGATGGCCACCTACGTTCTCGTTCATGGCGCGTATCAGGGAGGCTGGATCTGGACCCGCGTCGCCACACGTCTGCGCGCCGCCGGTCAGCTCGTGCTGGCACCGACGCTCGACGGCTGCGCGGAGCGTGCCCACGCGATCCGCGCCGGCATCACGGTGGGCACGCACGCGAGCGAGATCGCGCGGCTGCTGTTCTACGAAGATGTGAGCGACGTCGTCCTGGTCGGCACGAGCTCGGGTGGCATGGTGGTGCAGAAGGTCGCGGAGGCCGCGCGGGAGCGGATCGGCCGGCTCGTGCTCGTCGACGCGCTCGCGCTCATGCCGGGCGAGCGCGTCGACGCGATCGTCACGCGCACGACGCCCAACGACGTGACCGCGCTGACCACCGGCCCCACGAAGGCCGATGCGGAGAGCCGGCTCTTCCGGGATCTCGACCCCGCGCTGCGTACGTGGGCGCTCGCTCGAATCACGCCGCATCCGATCGCGGCCCTCGAGGCGCCGATGGAGCCGACGCGCTTCTGGGAATCGCCGTGGCCCGCCGCAACGGTCATTCGCTGTCGGCGCGCCGCGAATCCGCCGGAATCTCACCAGCGCCGCACGGCCGAGCGCCTGAAGGCCGCGTGGCACGAGCTCGACACCGGCCACTATCCGATGCTGAGCGAGCCGGAGGCACTGACGCGGCTGCTGCTGGGCTGACGCGCGCTACGCGAGCAGGCCCGCGATGATGCCGGTCAGAAAGACGCCGTCGAACGTGCCGGCGCCGCCGATCGACACGACCGGCGCGCCCAGCTGCGCCACGCGCGGCAGGTTCAACAAGTCGGCCCCGATGAGCGCGCCCATCGATCCGGCCACGTAGGCGAGCGGCGGCGCCCGGCGGAACGCGAGCACGAGCGCGACGGCGGCCGCGGCGAGCGGCGGCAGAAACATCGGCACCGCGATGCCGACTCCCGGCACGATGGTGGCCAGTGCATGGACCACGGCGGCGACGATGGCCGTCCCGACGATCATGCGTGCGCGCATGCGGAATTTCACGAAGAGATAAATGGACAGGAGTAGGGGCACGAGCGCGCCGCCGACGTTGATCGCGACGACGGTGCGGCCCGGATCGACGACCGGCGGGCGAACATACGTGCGCCCGTAGACCGTCGTCGCGGGCGGCGCGGCGACGGGCGGCGCGCGCATCTCGAACAGAGGAAGGTTGACGTGACTGCCGAGCAGCGACACGAGCATCACGATGAACATGTAGCGCGGCGGCACGCCGATCTTGCGATAGGCGTAGCTGAGAATCCGCAGCTCGAAGACAAGCACGAGCAGCGCGAGCAGGAGCAGGAACGCGCCCAGCAGGAGGGGAAACGCGAGCGGGAAGATCATCGGCGGATTATAGTCGGCGACAGACAGGTTCGCTGCGGAGGCCGGCAAGCATGAAGATCGCGGTGGCGGGCAAAGGCGGCTCCGGGAAGACGACGATTGCGGGCACGCTGGCGCGCATCATGGCCGAGCGCGGTCAGCGCGTGGTGGCGATCGACGACGACAGCAATCCGAATCTCGCGCTGACGCTCGGCGCCGGCGGCGGGGCGGCCGCCGGCCTGCCGCGCGACATGCTCGAGGAGCGGCCCGATGGCGCCGGCGGCACCCGGCTGGAGCTCGCCGTTCCGGCCGACGACTTCATCGAGCGGTTCGGCCTGCCCGTACGGGACCGGCTCACGCTGCTCGTGATGGGACAGCCCGCGCACGGCGGCTCCGGCTGACTCTGCCGCGCTCACGCCACGGTCCGTGGCGTGTTGAATGGTCTGGTCGCGGACACGGCGCGCACCACCATCGTCGATCTCGAGGCCGGGTTGGAGCATCTGAGTCGTGGCACCGCGCGCCACGTCGATACGCTTTTGATCGTCGGCGAGCCGTACTTCAAGTCGCTCGAGACGGCGAGCCGCTCGTTCGCCCTTGCACGCGACCTCGGCATCGCACGGATCTCGATGATCGCCAACAAGATCCGCACCCCGCGCGACGAGGCGACCGTGCGCGACTTCGCCGGGCGGCGCGAGCTGCCGCTGGCCGGCGTGGTGCCCTACGATGACGCCGTCGTCGCCGCCGACGAGCGCGGCACGGCGCTCATCGAATATCAGCCGGAGGCGCCGAGCGTGACGTCGATCCGTCGGCTGGCCGACGACCTCCTCGCGCACCCGTCACCCTAGGCGACCGTCCGAGTAACCCCGCAGCCGGGTGGCGCCGGTGCTGGTGCCGGGAGGCGGGCGTAGTGGGACCACCGCGATCCTCGCCGTTCGAAGAACGGCGTGTGCGTCGAGTGGGTGACGGAGCCCGCCGGACCGGCACCAAACCGGCGACAGGCCCCGGCTGCAGGCGTTACGCGGACGGGCGCCTGGGGCCGAGCTCCGCGAGCGCGTCGCCGAGCAGATTCAGCGCGAGGATCGCAAACGCCATCGCCGCGCCCGGAAACACCGCCATCCACCACGCCACGCGGAGAAAGCGCTGGGCGTTGTTCGCGAGATAGCCGAGGCTCATCGCGCGCGGGTCGCCGAGGCCGATGAAGCCGAGGCCGGCCTCCAGCAAGATCACGCTCGCCGCGTTCAGCGACACGACGACGAGGGCGGCGGGCAGCGCGTTCGGTAGCACGTGGCCGAGCACGACGCGCGGCGCGGAGGCGCCGAGCGCGCGCGCGGCATCCACGAACTCGCGCCGCGTGAGCGATAGCGTCTGCGCGCGAACGACGCGCGCGGTGGCCGGCCACGAGCTGAGTCCGAGCACGAGCACCACGCGATCGACGCCGGGACCGAACAGCGCGATGACGATCACGGCGAGGAAGAACCGCGGCACCACCTGTACCGATTCCGTGCCTCGCATGAGCCAGTCATCGATCGCGGCTGGTCCGTATCCCGCGAGCGCGCCGACGGCGATGCCGATGATCGCGGCGAGCGCCGTCACGCCGAGACTCACGACACACGAAGTGCGCGCCCCGTGCACGACGCCGGAGAGGAGGTCGCGCCCGAGATCGTCCGAGCCAAACCAGTGAGCGCGCGACGGCGCCATGAGCGGCGGCGCCACGGACGTCCACGGATCGATGGGCGCGATGACGTCGGCGAAGACCGCCACGGCGAGCAAGAGCGCAGTCAGCGCGAGCCCGAGGGCTGCGGCCGGATTCCGCCGCGTGTCAGTCAAAGCGAATGCGCGGATCGAGCCAGAGATACGCGATGTCGGTCACCACGTTGGCGACGATCACGGCCACCGAGACGAGGAGAAACAACCCGAGCAGCACCGGCGTGTCGCGCGTCTGAATGGCGGCGAGCATGAGCTGGCCCAGGCCGGGCCACGCGAATACCGCTTCCACGAGCGCGGCGCCGGTGAACAGCATGCCGATCCGTCCGCCGATGAGCGTGACGACGGGCAGCAGCGCGTTGCGAAGCGCGTGGCGCATGACCCTGCGCTCCGGCAGCCCGCGCGCGCGCGCGGCGCGCACGTAGTCGGTGGCGAGCACTTGCAACAAGGCGGTCCGCACCAACCTCGTCGTCAGTGCGAGCTCGCCCGCCGCGAGCACCAGCGCGGGAAGCGCCAGGTGGTGGACGACGTCCGCCGCGTACCGCCAGCCCGTCCATGCGCGGCGCGCATCCGTGAGCCCTTGCACCGGAAAGAGGCCCGTCCCGAGTGCCAGCGTCAGCGCCGCCAGCTGCGCGAGCCAGAACGACGGGGCGGCGAACGCAAGCACGGCCGCCGTTCGCAGCGAGAGATCCTCGAGCCCACCGGCGTGCTGCGCGGTAACGACGCCGAGCAGGATGCCGAGCACGCTCGACACCACCAGCGCCGTCAGCATCAACAGCAGCGTGGCGGGCACCCGTTCGGCGATCACGGCGAGGACCGGTCGTCCGTGGATGTACGACTGCCCGAGGTCGCCGCGCGCCACGTGGCCGATGTAGACGAGCAGCTGCTCGGGCAGCGGGCGATCGAGGCCGAACTTGGCCCGCACGAAGTCGTAATACGCGGCGTCGCCGCTCTGGCCGGCCAGCGCCACGATCGGATCGCCGGGTGCGATGTGAATCACCACGAACGCGCCGACGACGATGGCGCCGACCGCGGGCACGATCTGCGCGAGCCGTCGCAGCAGGTAACGCATGGTCATGCGGCCTAGGCCGGATGGTTCATGAAGCGGTACGGTCGAGGGGCCGGGTGACGCAGCGGCTCGATCCTCTCTCGCGGCGGCGCAGCGGGACCCCTTCGTCCCGTACGCCGCTCGACGAGCGGCGATTCGGGCGAACGGGTGGCGGAGCCGCCGGAGAGAAGCGAGACGCTGCGGCAGGACCCGGCCGGCAGACCGGATTGTCGTTCATGAATGATTCGGCCTAGGGCTTACAGAAGGCCGCCTCCGCGAACAGCCCCGTCCACACGCGGAACCCGCCGCAGCGGGCCGACCAGGCGCGCGTCGTCGGTGTCTCCACCAGCCAGTCGTAGGGCA
>Ga0310810_10000273_pt1 | contig 53466 bp, 56 predicted proteins | sample NCmetagenome_FD_207641 | JGI IMG/M metagenome (GOLD analysis project Ga0310810, IMG submission 207641) | Soil microbial communities from experimental microcosm in Duke University, North Carolina, United States - NC | ecosystem: Engineered > Artificial ecosystem > Soil microcosm > Unclassified ...
CCCCGCCGCCCCCGGCCTACCCGCCGTGCCCTACGGCATCGCGACGGCGCCTTCCTGGTAGTGCATGCCGAGTTGCGCCATCAGGAACGCGTAGATGTCGGCCTGCTGTTCGTTGCGTGCCGACAGCGGGCTGCCGATGCCGTGGCCGGTATTCATGCTGGTGCGCAGCAGCACCGGCTGGCGCGTCGCGGTGGCCTGCAGGCGCGCGGTCATCTTGCGTGAGTTCGCCGGATCGACGCGCGGATCGTTCGCGCCGGTCAGGAACATGACGCCCGGGTACTGTTGGTCGTCGCGCACGTGGTGGTACGGCGAGTACGCGTACAGCGCGCGGAACTGCGCGGAGTCCGTGACCGTACCGAACTCCGTGATGTTGAAGTTGCCGTTCGGCGTCAGCTCGACACGCAGCATGTCGTAGATGCCGACGCTCGACACGATCGCGCGGAACTGCTCGGGATGCTGCGTCAGCATCGCGCCCATGAGGAGCCCGCCGTTGCTGCCGCCCTGGCAGGCCAGGTGCTCGACGGACGTGTAGTGATGGTCGATCAGGTACTGGGCGCAGGCCGAGAAGTCGTCGAACACGTTCTGCTTCTTCGTGAGATTGCCCGCGAGATGCCAGGCGTCGCCGTACTCACCGCCGCCGCGGATGTTCCCGACGGCGTAGATCCCGCCCTGCTCGAGCCACAGCTTGCGCGTCGCGCTGAAATTCGGGCGCTGGCTCAGGCCGTACCCGCCGTAGCCGTAGAGCAACGCGGGCGCGGTGCCGTCGAGCTTCGTGCCTTTCTTCATCAGGATGTTGATCGGGACCTTCGTGCCGTCCTTCGACGTCACGAATTCGCGGTGCACTTCGATGTCCGAGAAGTCCGCGGGCGACTGCAGCACGAGCGCGGTGGGCTTGAGCGCGTGCGTCGCCGGCGAGTAGCGCAGCCAGCGCGGCGGCTCCGTGTAGCTCGAGCGCTGGACGTACACCTCGTCGCCGACGCCCTGCACGACCGCGCCCACGCTCGAGACGTTCGGCAGCGGCAGGCTGCCGAGCGCCTTGCCCGTGCGGTCGAAGACGCGCACGGCGGACGGACCGCCCAGAATGTCCTGCGTGTACAGCGTGCCGCCCGCGAGTCGGAACGCCTCGATCGCGGTCGCCGAGGGCGGCACGATGGTGGCCGCATGCGCGAGCGATGGCGTGGTCAGCGGCACGCGGACGATGCTGCCGCCCGGCGAAGCCTTCCGCGACAACAGGTACAGGCCGTCCTTGCCGAGCTGCGCGTCCACCATGCGATCGGCGAACTTCGCGACCTGCGTGAACGCGCCGCCACTTTGCGGCTTCAGCCAGTACGCGTGCTCGCCGCCGTCGCCGTTCAGAGCCTCGACCAGCAGCCACTTGCCGTCGTCCGACGTGTCGAGCTTGATCTCGGCGATCTTCGGAAACTCCTTCCCGATCGCGTACGTGTCCTGGTCGGGCGACGTGCCGAGCTTGTGGAAGACCACCTGCTGGTAGAAGAACAGGTCCGCTTCGGGCCGCTCGCCCGGCGCGGGATAGCGCGTGCACCAGAAGCCGCTCGCGTCCGCGTTCCACGCCACGCTGCCGCCGGCCGTCCCGTGCTGCACACGCGGCACGACGTCGCTGAGCGCGGCGCCGGTCCTGCCGTCATACACGTGGATGCTGCCGGACTCGCTGCCGCCTTGCGAAAGCGACACCGCGACTTTCGAACCGTCGTGCGACGGCGCGAAGAAATCGATCGCCGTGCCGCCCGTCGGATCGAGGGCGTTCGGATCGAGGATCACCTTCTCTCTCGACAGATCGTCCAGCGACTCCAGGCGCACGAGCATGGGCTGCTGCTTGGGCGGCTGCTCCTTCATCGCGAACACGGCACCGCCCGCGCTCTGCAGCAGGGTGTAAGACGCGGTGAGGCTCTTCGACAGCGCTTCGACGCGGTGCAGGATGGCGGGCCGGTCGGGCAGGCTGTCGAGGTAGTGACGCGTGACCGCGTTCTCCGCGGTGCTCCAGTCCTTGACGTCGGGCCGGCTCCAGTCCTCGAGCCAGCGATAGTCCTCGCCCACCGTCTGGCCGAAGAACTGATCCTGGACGGGCTGCTTGGGCGTGGTCGGGAGGTGCGGCGCGGCCGCGTCGGCGCCGTACGCGGCGACGGGTGCGGCGACGAGCAACACGGCGGCGATTCGGAAGAAGCGCGCGGGCGTCATGGGCGTGTCCTTTGCGATACGGCGCGTCGACGATGTCAGTGAGAAGGCTTCGTGGGATGCATCGAGAGATCCTGGTACACGGTGCCGATGAACGCGGGCGGCTTCATGAAGCCCTTGCCCCACGTGGAATCCCAGGCCGCCGTGGGATGCGCGGCGATCGCCTGTTCCATCGTCAGTTTTTTCGCGACGAGCGGGGCGACGTTCGCACGCACGCCGGCCAGCATGTCGCGGAAGCGTTGCAGGCCCGCGCGATCCGTGAGCGGGCCGTGGCCGGGGATGATCTGGGTCTTGCCGTCGGCGACCGCGAGCACGCGATCGTCCGCGGCGATCATGCCGTCGATCGAACCGCCGGTCGCGAGATCGATGAACGGATAGAAGCCGTTGAAGCACACGTCGCCGGTGTGGATCACGTTCGCCTCGTGGAACCACAGCACGCAGTCGCCGTCGGTGTGTGCGTTCGGCACGTGGAACACGGTCACGGTCTGGCCGTTCACGTGCAGCGTCAGGCTGTCGGGGAACGTCACGAGCGGCAGCGCGAGCGGCGGCGAGGGCGGCGTCGTATCGTTGTACGTCTTGTTGATCTGGGCCACGCTCATGCGCACGCGGACGTTGTCCTGGGCCAGGATCGTGGCGCCGTCCTTCGCGAAGTTCTCGTTGCCGCCGACGTGGTCGCCGTGCCAGTGCGTGTTCACGAGCAGGCGCACCGGTTTGTCGCTGACCGCGTGGATCGCGGCCTTGATGCGCTCGGACAGCGGCGCGTACTGCGCGTCCACGAGCAGCACGCCGTCGGCGCCGGTCAGCACGCCGAGATTGCCGCCCGCGCCCTGCATCATGTAGAGCCCGTCGGCCAGTTTCTGGGTCTTGATCTCGACCTTGTCGAAGTTCTGCGCCACGACGGCCGCGGCGCTGCCGAGCACGACGGCGCCGAGGATGAGGGCCAGCGTGCGCCGGCGCGCGGATGTCTCCCGCATCACTTCGCTCCCTCCTCGCTCGCGATCCAATCCTCGACCTGCTGGTGCAGGACGGGCAGCGCGACCGCGCCGTTCTTCAGGACCGTCTCGTGGAATGCCTTGAGATCGAACTTGCCGCCGAGCCGCTTCTTCGCCTCCTCACGCAGCGCCAGGATCTCGATCTGTCCGACCTTGTACGCGAGCGCCTGGCCCGGATCCCCGAGGTAGCGGTCGACCTCGTTCGCGATGTTGTTCTCGGCGAGCACCGTGTTCGCGACCATGTAGTCGATGGCCTGCTGCCGCGTCCAGCCCATCGCGTGCATGCCGGTGTCGACCACGAGCCGCGACGCGCGCCAGGCATCGTAGGACAACATGCCGATCCGATCGAGGTCGCCGGAGTAGAGGTGCATGTCGTCGGCCAGGCGCTCGGCGTACAGGCCCCAGCCTTCCACGAACGCGGTCACGCCCAGCTCGCGGCGGAATTCCGGTGTGCCTTCGACTTCCTGCGCGATCGAAATCTGCAGGTGGTGCCCCGGGATGCTCTCGTGGAACGCGAGCGCCTCGGCTTCGTAGCGCGGCCGCGTCTCGGGCGCGTACGTGTTGATCATGTAGTAGCCGGGCCGCGAACCGTCGAGCGCGCCCTCGCGGTAGTAGGCGATCGTCGAATGCGGAGCCTCGAAGCTGCCCATGACCTTCACTTCGCACTGGGCCTTGGGCAGCACGCGGAAGTAATCGGGAATCGCCGCCTTGGCTCGGGCCAGCGTCTCGCGCGCCTTGGCCTCGACTTCGTCGGCGTCGCGGAAGTGCATGGCCGGATCGCTGCGCAGCTTGCGCTGGATCTCGGCGATGTCGGTGGTGCCGAGCACGCGGCCGCCGAGCTCCGCGAGCTGCGCGCGGATGCTCGCGATCTGGTCGAGACCGAGCTGGTGCAGTTGCTCGGGCGTGCGCTCGAGCGACGTCTGCGTGCGGATGCGCTTGAGGTACGCCTCGCGCCCGCCCGGCAGGAACGAAAGTCCGGCCTTGTCGTCGCCGCGCGCGACCGCGAGCAGCGTGTCGCGCAGGTAGTCGCGGTAGCGCGTCAGCGCCGGGCGCACGACGTCGTCGAGCGCGTGCGCGACGCCGTCCGCGAACGCGACCTTGTCGGCCGAGCTCCAGTCCGACCGCGGCTCGGTGACGGGCGCCGACAGCGGCCAGCTCTCGTTGCTCTGCGCGAGCAGCGTGTCGGTCTCGGCCAGCACCTTGGACATGCCGGCCCGCGTGCCCACCCGGCCCGCGGCGCGCCCGCGCTCCAGGTTCGCGATCTGCTGGCGCACGTACGGGCCCATGGCGCGGCAGCGCGCCACGTAGTGGGTCGCGTCCTCGGGCGTGATGAGCGTCGTGAAGTCGGGCAGGCTCATGAAGTCGGTGGGCGGACCGCTGCGCGGATCCACGACCCACTCATCGAACTGGCAGTCCATCTCGTCGATCTCGTTCTGGCACTCGAGCAGCAGCGCGGAGCGCGACACGCGCTCGGCCGGTTGCAGCGAGGCTTCCGGGATGGCGCGGGCGCGCCCCTGCACCTCGAGCAGCCGCGCACGCTCGCGCTGCTTCGCGGCCGGCGAGATGTCGGCGAGGCGATCGTCGTAACGATGGTCGCCGAGCACGGTGGCCTGTGTCGGGTTCACCTTGAGCCAGCCCTGCCAGAAGTCGTCGCACGCCTTGGCCAGGGCCTTGGAGGCCGCGGCCGCCCCGGCCGCGCCGGCCACGGAAGCCGCGGCGCGCGGCGCGGGCGACTTGGGGGCCGCGGCATGCGCCGCCGCAAGCAGTTGCACGCCGGGCGCAACGGAAGCGGCGTGAGCCGGCGCGACGAGCGCGAGCGCGATGGCACAAACGCCGGCGCCGCGGAATGGCGATCTCATGAAGGCTCTCCCTCTAGGGCCTGGGTGGAATGTCGAGATCCGTCGGGGGCCGTGCCGCCGCGCGTCGTTTCGCGCGCGACACGATCCACGGCCCGGTCAGCAGGATCGTCGCGAACAGGAACCATTGTGCCGCGTAGCTGATGTGCATGGTCTCGTCGACCGGCGTCGGCGCGCGCCGCGCCGGGTGCTCGGGCACGCCGGGGCCCGGCATCTGGCGCAGCGTGAACCCGGCGAGCGTGTACGGAAAGCGCGAGCGCAGCGAGTCGGCGTCGAGCCAGCGCGTGCTCCACAGCGTGACACTGTCGGCCTCGACGACGCGCAGCGGCGACCCGGCGCGCCCGCTCTCGAGCGGCTCCGCGACGCCCAGGAGCTCGCGCGCCCCGGGCTCGCGGAAGTCCTGGGGCCGCGCGGTGGCGGCGTCGCCGGCGTAGAGCCAGCCGCGATCCACGAGGATCGCCGAGCCGTCCATGAGCACGAACGGCGTCACCACGTCGATGCCTGGACTCCCGTCGTGACCCCGGCCCGCGAGCAGGATCCCGCGCGTCTCGTCGAACCGGCCGAACGCGCGCACGCGCCGGTGCCGGACGGCGTTCGGCGGCACATCGATGCCGCTGAGTGGAATCGCCGGAGCGGCGAGCGCCTCGCGCAGCCCCGCGTTGATCTCGCGCTTTTCGTGGAGCCGCGACAGCTGCCAGATGCCGAGGCGCACGCACACGGCCGCCGCCACGATCAGGAGAACGGCGCCCGCGATGTTGCGTGGCTTCACGCGCACGTCCTCAGGGCTTCGGCTGAGGGGCCGGGAGATCGAACGCGACCAGCCTCGAGTCGAAGCCGCAGGTCTTGTGGGTGCCGTCGCAGAACGGCTTGTTGCTGGATTGGCCGCAGCGGCACAAGCTGACCTTGGCGCGACCGGCGAGGCCGAACGGCCGGCCCTCCTGATCCACGACCTCGAAGTCGCCTTCGATGCGCAGAGAGCCGTTGTTCATGACGGAAACGCGGGTGGCGGGCATTGGGACCCTCTGGGGGACTCGGCCTGACGGGTGATTGCCGCACAATCTAGCAGCGGCTGGGGTTCCGCGCACGGGCTCCGGGATTGTTGGCGACGATGCCGGGGTGAGCGGCCGACGCCCGCCCGGCCGCGTCACCCGCCATGCCGGGACAGCGCCTGAAACTTCTTTGCAACTCCGCGGGCCGGTCTGCGTAGCATCCGGTGCGCGAGCACGTCCCCGGGAACCTCTCGGGGGGCGGCCGCGGGATCTCAGCCGGGCCGCGTCACGGCCCACTTGTAAGGAGCGCTCGAGATGATCGGGCTGTTGGTGATGGGATTGATCGCGTTCGTGTGCGTCGCGCTGCTCGGCGTCGCGGCTTCGGTCGTGAGCATGGTGTGCTGGGTGCTCTTCCTCCCGTTTCGCCTCCTGGGACTCGTGTTCCGGGGATTCACGGCGCTCCTGCTCCTCCCGCTGTTCATCCTCGCGCTGGCGATCGGCGGCGCGTTCCTCGGCGTCGGCCTCCTCGTGGCGCTGCTGCCAATGCTGCCCTTCGCGCTGATCGCGCTCGCCGCCGTCTGGTACTTCCGCCGCCGCCCGGCGGTGTAAGCGGGACAGTTCGTCGCGACGTCAATAGAGGCACGCGGCAGTTTGTGCCGGTGCGTCGCACGTCGAACGTTCGCGCCTGAATGCCACAGATGACCTGAGGGTCAGCGCGCGGCTGCGGTCAGCGCTTCTTGATTCGCGCCTGCGCTGGAAATGACTCTCGTTTCGACAACTCGCGCGATACAGTAGCGGCGCTGAAGCATCGCAGACGTCGGTCCTCGCCTCCGCCCCCTTACGGCACGACGGACTCACGACCCGCCTGCGAGACTTGGCCCCTCGACGCCAAGCCACGGTTCGTCCTCGAGTCGCAGCGCATGACGCAGGCCCGATCACCATCACATCGGGCGCGGTCTGCGTGTCGGCATCGAAACGCCGCTTCAGGTCGAACGATCGTCCATCCTCGAGCGGTCGCGCACGCCGGAATTCTCCGCCGGCAAAGGACGAGTTCATGACCGAGCCTCAGCAAGCGTCGGAAGGCGAGCTGCTCCGCCTCGCGGTGGAACTCAGCCCGTCCGGCATGGTCGCAGTCGACAGCACCGGCGCCATCTTGCTGGTCAACCGCGAAGTCGAACGCATGTTCGGCTATTCGCGCGAGGAACTGCTCGGGCGCTCGGTCGACATGCTCGTCCCGATGCGCCTGGGCGCCGAGCACCCCACGTACCGCACGCACTTCTTCCGCCACCCCGAATCGCGGCCCATGGGCATGGGGCGCGACCTCTATGGGGTGCGCAAGGACGGGCGCGAGGTGCCGGTCGAGATCGGATTGAACCCGGTGCCGACGCCGAATGGCGTCGTCGTGCTGGCCTCGGTCGTCGACATCACCGCGCGGCGCAAGCTCGACGAACAGCTGCGCCAGTCGCAGAAGATGGAGGCCATCGGCACGCTGGCCGGAGGGATCGCGCACGACTTCAACAACATCCTGCTCGGCATCATCGGCCACACCGAACTGGCGCTGGCCACCGGTGGCAATCCATCGCAACTGCGCGCGGACCTCGAGCAGGTCCTGAAGGCCGCCGAGCGCGGTCGCCAGCTCGTGCAGCGCATCCTGCTGTTCAGCCGGCAGCGCGGCACGACCCAGGTCCCGCTGCGTCTCGAGCGCACGGTGCGCGACGCGCTCCAGCTGCTGCGGCCCTCGTTGCCGACGACGATCGAGATCAAGGCGTGGATGGATCCGAATACGCCCGAGGTTCTGTCGGACGAGACGCAGGTGCACCAGATCCTCATGAACCTGGCCACGAACGCGGCCCATGCGATGCCGGAAGGTGGAACGCTCGAGGTGCGCCTCGAGCCGTTCTTGGTCACGCCGGCGTTCGCGGCCGCGCATCCCGAGGCCAAGGCCGGCCTGCACGCCCGGCTCAGCATCGCGGACACGGGCGCGGGCATTCCGAAGGAAATCGCGGGCCGCGTGTTCGAACCGTTCTTCACGACGAAGGCGCCGGGCGTCGGGAGCGGTCTCGGGCTCTCGGTCGTGCACGGACTCGTCCAGGAGCACCGCGGCGTGATCGAGATCCAGAGCGAGGTCGGCGCGGGAACGCGCATCGACATCTACCTGCCCGCGGCCAGCGCGATCGCCGATGCATCGCCGAAGAGCGGCGACGCGCCCAGCACCGGCCGCAAGCACATCCTGCTCGTGGAGGACGAAGAGGCGCTCGCGCTCATGCTCAAGCGGCAGGTGACGGCGCTGGGATATCAGGTCACCGTGCACACATCGAGCGTCACGGCGCTCGAGGACTTCACGAATCGCCCCGACGCGTTCCAGCTGCTCATCACCGACAACACGATGCCGCGCATGACCGGCCTGACGCTGACCCAGCACATCCTGGAAGCGCGCCCCGAGCTCCCCGTGCTGCTCGTGTCGGGGCTCGCCGAGACCGCGGATCCGCAGACCCTGTACGACCGCGGCGTTCGCAAGCTCCTGGCCAAGCCGCACACCGGCCGCGAGCTGGCCGAGGCCATCCGCGAACTGATCGGGCCGGCCTAGGGCCCGCGGGCGGCTCGAGGTGGGTCCAACCGGGGGGCGGTCGCGCGCCGCCGCGTCCCCTAGAGACCGAGCGCACGCGCCGCGACGCCGGCCAGGGCGCCGCCGAGCAGCACCCACGCGGAGTTCACGCGGGCCAGCGCCAGTACGGCGAACGCGACCACCGCAATCCCCACGTTCGCCGGATTGATGCCGCCGGATTCCAGCATGGTGACCGCGGCCGCGAACATCAGGCCGACCACCGCCGGCTGGATGCCCTGCAGGAACGCCTGCACGCCGCTCATGCGCCGGAAACGCTGCACCGAACCGGCGACGACGATCACCATGAGGAACGCGGGCAGGAATACGGCGATGGTGGCGAGAATCGCGCCCACCAGCCCGGACAGGGTGTAGCCGACGAACGTCGCCGTGATGACGACCGGCCCGGGCGTGACCTGGCCGAGCGCCATGGCGTCGGCGAACGCCTGCGGCGTCAGCCAGCCGCGCGCCGCGACCAGCTCGTGCTCGAGCAACGGGATCATCACGAAGCCGCCGCCGAACGTCGTCGCGCCGGCGCGCAGGAAGACGCCGCACAGATCGCCGAGCGCGTGCCACGCGCCGGGGAACGCCGGACCGCCGAGATTCAGGCTGAGCGGGGCCAGCGCGAGGAGATCGTCCGGACGCTCGCCGAACCAGCGGCGCCAGCCGCGCTTTCCCGGATCGTGCGACACGTCCCACGCCCGGCGGCGCAGCCAGCGCCACTGCGCCTCCACGAGCCCGAGCGGATCGAAGCGCGCGAGCACCGTGCCGCGCAGCAGCCCGACGAGGCCCGACAGCAGCAGCGTCTCGACGACGCCGATGTGCACGAACGCGACGAGCCAGCCGGAGGCCACGAGCACGCCGAGACTCCAGCGGTCGCGCACGAGCACGCGCCAGCCGCCCGGCGTGCCGTCGGGGTTGAGCGCGACGCGCCCGCCGAGGCGGATCGCGGTGGCCGCGACCAGGCCGGCCACGGCCGGGTGCAGTCCGCGGAACAGTCCGTCGACCGCGGCCACCTGGCGCACCGCGCCATAGATCAGCGCGAACGCGAGCAGGATGAGGAACGACGGCAGGACGAAGCCGCCCACCGCAACGACCGCGCCGAGTACGCCGCGCATGCGCAGCCCGATCATGGCGAGCGTATTCGCGGCGACCGCGCCCGGCAGGCTCTGGCCGAGCGCGCAGGCCTCGAGGAACGTGCGCTCGCGGATCCAATGGCGCCGCGCCACGAAGCGCCGCTCGATGCTCGAGAGCACGGCGAGACCGCCGCCAAATCCGGTGAGGCCGAGCAGCAGGGCTTCGCGCCACAGCGCGCGCAGCGGCGGCGCGTACTCGTCGGCCGCGAGCAGGCTGCCCGCGGGCTGCGCCGTGGCGGCGCCCAGCGCTTGCGCGGGCTGTGGCGCGGCGCCCCTGCGCGCGCTCGGGTGCGCGGCGATGAGCACGGCGCCGCCGCCGGTGAGCACGAGGAAGATCCAGCTCACGAGCGGACTGCGCGTCACGACGTCGAGCACGGAGCACGCCACGACGACGACCGAGGCCGAGATCCATGCATTGCGGCGGGATCGAAGGGGCATCGAGGACTCCTGTCGGCAACATAGCACCGGACCCACCGTCGCGCCGATCGGGCATGCAAGAGAGGGTCAGGCCCGCGTGCCCGGTCCGCTTGCGCTCGGGGGCACGCATCGCGCATTCTGTTCGGCCGCCTCCCGTCGCGGTGCGCCGCGGCCCGATCCAACGACCTCAGAAAGCGAACATGTCGCCCGACTTCATCTACACCATGAAGGACCTCCGCAAGGTGGTCCCTCCCAAGCGCGAAATCCTCAAGGGCATCTGGCTGTCGTTCTATCACGGGGCCAAGATCGGCGTGCTCGGCGCGAACGGCGCCGGCAAGAGCTCGCTGCTGCGCATCATGTCGGGCGCCGATCCCGATTTCATCGGCGAGGCCTACCTGGGCAAGGGATTCACCGCCGGATTCCTCGAGCAGGAGCCCCGGCTCGATCCCAAGAAGACCGTGCTCGGCAACGTGCAGGACGGCGTCGGCGACAAGATGAAGGTCGTGAACCGCTGGAACGAGATCAGCGCGAAGTTCGCCGAGCCGATGGACGACGACGTCATGGCCAAGCTCATCGAGGAGCAGGCCAAGGTGCAGGACCAGATGGACTCGATGAACCTGTGGGACCTCGACCGCCAACTCGACATCGCCATGGACGCGCTGCGCTGCCCGCCGGGCGACGCGCCCGTCGAACGGCTTTCGGGCGGCGAGAAGCGCCGCGTCGCGCTGTGCCGGCTGCTGCTGTCGAAGCCCGACCTGCTGCTGCTCGACGAGCCCACGAACCACCTGGACGCCGAATCCGTCGAGTGGCTCGAGCGCTTCCTGAAGGAGTACCCGGGCACCGTCGTCGCCGTGACCCACGATCGCTACTTCCTCGACAACGTCGCCGGCTGGATCCTCGAGCTGGATCGCGGCGCGGGCATTCCGTGGGAAGGCAACTACTCCTCGTGGCTCGAGCAGAAGAAGAACCGCCTCGCCCAGGAAGAGAAGACCGAGAGCGCCCGCCAGCGCACGCTCGAGCGCGAGCTCGAGTGGGTGCGTCTCGCGCCGCGCGCGCGGCAGGCCAAGAGCAAGGCGCGACTCCAGGCGTACGAGAAGATGCTGTCCGAGGAGGGCGCGCAGAAGATCGACGCGGTCGAGATCTACGTGCCGCCGGGACCGCGGCTCGGCAACGTCGTGATCGAGGCCGATCATTTGAAGAAGGGCTTCGGCGACAACCTGCTGATCGAAGACCTGTCGTTCAAGCTGCCGCCGGCCGGCATCGTCGGCGTGATCGGCCCGAACGGCGCCGGCAAGACGACGCTGTTCCGCATGATCACCGGGCAGGAGACCGCCGACGGCGGGTCTCTGCGCATCGGCGAAACGGTCAAGATCGCGTACGTCGACCAGTCACGCGAGACGCTGGACGGCACGAAGACCGTGTGGGAGGAGCTGTCGGGCGGCCTCGACAACATCGAGCTGGGCAAGCGCAGCGTGAACTCGCGCGCGTACTGCGCGTGGTTCAACTTCCGCGGCGCCGATCAGCAGAAGCCCGTGAAGTCGCTGTCGGGCGGCGAGCGCAATCGGCTGCATCTCGCGAAGCTGCTGAAGACCGGCGCGAATCTGCTGCTGCTCGACGAGCCCACGAACGATCTCGACGTCGACACGCTGCGCGCGCTGGAAGACGCGCTGCTCGAGTTCGCCGGGTGCGCCGTCGTGATCTCGCACGATCGCTGGTTCCTGGACCGCATCGCCACGCACATGCTGGCGTTCGAAGGCGATTCGCAGGTCGTGTGGTTCGAGGGCAACTACCAGGACTACGAGAAGAACCGCCACGAGCGCCTCGGCGCCGAAGCCGACCAGCCACACCGCATCAAGTACAAGCGGCTGGTGCACAGCTAGGCCGACGGCCGGCGCCGCTACGCGCGCGCCGGCTTCTTCAACCAGGCTTCGGCTTCGGCCAGCTTCTTGAACACGCGGCTGTCGCCGAAGTGCGCCTCGGCGAACACGCTGAACACGCGCGCCATCCCGAACATCGCGGGATGCGAGGCCGCGATCGCGACGCGCCCGAAGCGGATGCCCTTGACCTTCCCCACGCGCGCCGCGACGTCCCGCAGCTGGCCGGACTTGGGGAACGAAGTCACGGCGGTCAGATCCAGGAGCACGACGGGTCGCTCCGGGCAGCGCGGGTCGGCCTGCAAGTCGTCGAAGTGCTCGAGAACTTCCTCGAACATCAGCGGCTCGGTGCAGACCGTGTGGATCGTGCTCCGCGCGGCGTCGATCGTGTAGGTCACGGGCATGGTCGGTGCGGCCTCCTGGCGCCGATGATGCGAGGATTCACACGCGCCGACAAGAACGAATCACGATCGCCGCCGCCGGCCGCGACCGCCGCGTCCGATCGAGCGCCGCGCTCCCCATCGCCGTCCCGCGACTACTGCGGCCTTCGCCCCTCGGCGAACGGCATCGTGAACCAGATCGCCGCGTCCGGGCGTTCGCCCCAGCCGCGCAGCGTCGCCACGGCGTCCTCGAACATGACCGGGTCGAGGGCGCCGGCGGCGATCGTCGCGTCGCGCGCGCCCTCCAGGATCTGCGCCGCGTTTTCGACGAACGCCGTGAAGCTCGGCTGGCCGGCGCAGCTGCCGAAGAAGACCTGCGTGTTGCGCGTCGGCTCGGCGCCGGCTTCGTACAGCAGCTGCACGAGGCGCCGGCCGATGAACGGGTCGTTGCCGGCGCGGTCGTACGTGCGCATGTACGCGTGCCACACCGGGCCGAAGCCGGCGGGCTCGGGGAACAGGCGCAGCTGATCGTGATCGTCGTCGGCCAGCGCGATGCGCCCGCCCGGCTTCACCGCGCGCACCATCTGCTTCACGACGCTCAGCGGGTCGGGCACGTGTTCGAGCACGAAGCGGGCGTGCGCGAGATCGAACGTGCCCCACTCGTTCGCCGCGAACGGCGGCGCCATCACGTCGCCGGCGCGCAGGTCGACGTGGGCCTCGTCGCCAGCGTCGCGCGCCTGGCGCACGGCCTCGGCGATCTGTTCCGCGCTGCGCTCGATGCCGACGGCGCGGACACCCGTCGCGTGGGCCATGCGCCGCGTGAGCTGGGCGAGCCCACAGCCGAAATCGACGACGCGCTCGCCCGACGCGAGCCTGAGCTCGGCGAGCGTGTTGTCGTTCATCAGGTCGTTGAGCCGCGAGAGCCGGAACTGCTCCTCGGGCGCGGTGCCGTGGACGTACCAGGACGGCTGCGAATTCATGTGAAACCCTCCAGAAAGCCGAGGCGGCCCGGTGGACACCCGTGCGCCGCCAGCTATAGCATCCCGGGATCGACTCCGGCCACCCGCGTTCCCGGCCAAGGAACGCCCTTCGCAAAGGATCTCCCGAATGTCCGTCCCCACCACCACGACGCCCGCCTCGCGCGTCGCGCCGCTCGAGATGAGCCCGGAGGCGTTCCGCGCCGCGGGACACGCGCTCGTCGACCAGATCGCCGAGTTCCTGACCTCGATCCCGTCGCGCCCGGTGAGCCCGAACGAGTCGCCGGCCGAGGTGCGCGCCGCGCTCGGCGGCGGGGCGCTGCCCGCGAACGGCGCGGACCCCAAGCAACTGCTCGACGAGGCGGCGAAGCTGCTGACCGGGCACTCGCTCCTGAACGGCCACCCGCGCTTCTATGGCTACATCACGTCCTCGGCCGCGCCGCTGGGCGCGCTCGGCGACCTGCTGGCCGCGGCGGTCAATCCCAACTGCGGTTCGTTCGCATTGGCGCCCATGGCCACCGAGATCGAACGCCAGACCGTGCGCTGGATCTCCGAGCTCATCGGCTACCCCACGGACGGCGACGGCATTCTCGTCAGCGGCGGCAACATGGCGAACTTCGTGTGCTTCCTGGCCGGGCGCCGCGCGCGCGCGCCGTGGAACGTGCGCGACGAGGGGCTGGCCTCGCCGTCGGCCAAGCGGTTGCGCGTGTACGCGTCGACCGAGACGCACACGTGGGTGCAGAAGGCGTGCGACCTGTTCGGGCTCGGCACGTCGGCGATGCGCTGGATCCCGACCGACGCCGAATTGCGCATGGACGCGGACGCGCTCGCGCGCACGATGGCCGAGGATCGCGCGAACGGCGACGTGCCGCTGATCGTGGTCGGCACCGCGGGCACGGTGAGCACGGGCGCGATCGATCCGCTGCCGCGCATCGCCGAGCTGTGCCGCGAGCACGGCGCGTGGTTCCACGTCGACGGCGCGTACGGCGCGCTGGCCGCGCTGCTGCCCGAGGCGAGCGCCGATCTGAAAGCCCTGAGCCTCGCCGACTCGGTCGCGGTCGACCCGCACAAGTGGCTGTACACGCCGCTCGAGGCCGGCTGCGCACTCGTGCGCTCGCGCGACGCGCTGACCGACGCGTACAGCTGGCACCCGCCCTATTACCACTTCAACGAGATGGACGGCGAGCAGCCGGTGAACTTCTACGAACGCGGGCCGCAGAACTCGCGGGGCTTCCGCGCGCTCAAAGTGTGGCTCGGGCTGCGTCAGGTCGGGCGCGACGGCTACCGCCGCCTGCTGGCGGACGACCTCGCGCTGTCGCAGCTCCTTTACGAGCGCGTCGCCGCGCACCCCAGGCTCGAGGCGTTCACGCAGGGCCTGAGCATCACGACGTTCCGCTACGTGCCGGACGGCCTGAAGCCGGGCACGCCGGCCGCCGACGAATATCTGAACGCGCTCAACACCGAGCTGCTGACGCGCATCCAGGCCAGCGGCCGGGCGTATCCCTCGAATGCCGTCGTGCGCGGCGCGTTCCTGATCCGCACGTGCATCGTGAACTTCCGCACGACGCGCGCCGACATCGAAGCGCTGCCCGGACTCGTGGTGGAACTCGGCGACGCGCTTGACCGCGAGATGCGCCCGGCCACGCTCGGGAGGGCGTGAACGTGCCCCTGATCCAGATCGACGCGCTGCGCTCGAAGGCCCGGCGCCCGAGCGTCGTGTGCCGGGTGGGCGGCGTGCCCGTCGGCGGGCGGCACCCGGTCGTCGTCCAGTCGATGACGAACACCGACACCGCGGATCCGGCCTCGACCGCGGCGCAGGTGATCGCGCTCGCCGAGGCCGGCTCCGAGCTGGTGCGCGTCACCGTCAACACGCGCGAGTCCGCGGCCGCCGTGGCCGAGATGGTGCGGCGCGTGCGCGGCGCCGGCGTCACCGCGCCCATCGTCGGCGACTTCCACTACAACGGGCACACGCTGCTCGGCGAATACCCGGAGTGCGCGGCCGCGCTCGACAAGTACCGCATCAACCCCGGCAACGTCGGCGTCGGCGAGAAGCACGACGACAACTTCAGGAAGATGATCGACGTCGCGGTCGCGCACGCGAAGCCGGTGCGCATCGGCGTCAACTGGGGCTCGCTCGACCGCGCGCTCCTGACGAAGCTGATGGACGAGAACGCGAAGCGCGCGGAGCCGCTGGAGGACCGCGAGGTCGTGCTCGAGGCGATGCGCGAGAGCGCGCTGCGCTCGGCCGCGCTCGCCGAGTCGTTCGGCCAGCCGCACGATCGCATCATCCTGTCGGCCAAGGTCAGCGACGTGCGCGACCTGGTGTCCGTGTACCGCGGCCTCGCCGCGGCGTGCGACTACCCGCTGCACCTGGGATTGACCGAGGCCGGCCTCGGCACGAAGGGCATCGTCGCCACGACCGCCGCGCTCGCCATTCTTCTCTACGAAGGCGTCGGCGACACGATCCGCACCAGCCTCACCCCCACGCCGGGCGGCGACCGCACGGAGGAGGTGCGCGTGTGCCAACAGGTGCTGCAGTCGCTCGGCATCCGCCACTTCACGCCGCAGGTCACGAGCTGCCCGGGCTGCGGTCGCACCACGAGCACGTTTTTCCAGGAGCTGGCCCGCGACGTGACCGGCCACATCCAGACGCGCATGGCCGCGTGGCGCGAGCGCTATCCCGGCGTCGAGGAGCTGCGCGTCGCCGTGATGGGCTGCGTCGTGAACGGCCCGGGCGAGAGCAAGCACGCCGACATCGGCATCTCGCTTCCCGGCACCGGCGAGGACCCGCGCGCGCCCGTCTACGTCGACGGCAAGCTCAAGGTCACGCTCAAGGGCGACCACATCGCCGACGATTTCGCGAAGCTGCTCGACGAATACGTCGAGCGGCGCTACGCGGAGGCGGCGCGGAAGTAGCGGTACGAGGCGCCGGTCCACGGCCCAAACGAATCGGGCGCCTGACTGCGGCGCCCGATTCACGTTTCCAGTCACGAATCCCTGAGGTGACGGTCCCTCGATCGCAGGGGCCCGCCGATCTGCGGCACTCCTGCTAGCGGCGATAGCCTCCTCGGTCGGAACGCGAATTGTCGTTCTCGTCCGACCACGCCGACGGATAGTTGCGCCAGTGCTGACGCGGCACCCGCGACAGCTCGCGAGGCACGTTCCGGTCGTCCATCATGGCGAACTCGCCATACGGACGGTAGGACATGTACCAGCGCTCGTCGCTGTACGCGTAGTAGGCGCCGTTGTAGCGGAACAGGTCGAAGTCCGGGCGTCCCGGACCGCGGATGACCCGGACGCGCGTGCCCCGAACACTGGTCCAGCGCGGGTATCTGCCGATGTTCACCTGAATGGTCGCGGACGCCTGACCGCGGCGGTCACGCCACCCGGACGGATAGTTGTGCCAGTGCGTGCGCGGAATGTTCGAGAACTCCGTCGGCACCGAACGATCGTCCATCGCCGTGAATTCACCGTTGCCGTTGCGCGACATGTACCAGCGATCGTTGTTGTAGACGTAGTACGTGCCGTCGTAGCGGAACATGTCGTAGTTCGGGCGCTCGGTCGGCGGCAATTCCTCGATGCGCGTGCCCTGGATACCCGACCAGTGCGGCGAGTTGCCGAGGTTGACCTGCAGCGTCGCGTAGCTGCCGCCCGATCCCTGATCGTTGCGGTCCTGCCAGGTCGACGGGTAGTTGTGCCAGTGCTCGCGCGGAATCGTCGAGAACTCACTGGGGACCGTGCGGTCGTCGATCACCGTGAAGTCGCCCGTCTCGTTCGGTGACCGGTACCAGCGATTGTTGTTGTAGGCGTAGTACGTGCCGCCATAGCGGAACATGTCGTAGTTGGGACGCTCCGCCGAAGGCAGCTCCTCGATGCGCGTGCCGCCGATGCCGACCCAGTGGCGAGTGCTGCCGAAGCTGACTCGCAGGGTGGCCGACGTGCCACTGGACGTCGAGTACGAGTGGTCCTGCGCCCGAGCCGACGTGGCCACGGCCAGCGTCATGCCGAGAGCGAGAACCGGGAGCCACAGGTGTCTCTTGGAGGGATTGATCATGGGTGTCTCCATTGACGAGCAGCGCTCCGGCGCATCCGATGGTCGGACCTCGGGAGTTCGCGCGCACCGTTCACGCACGGTGCGGTGCGGGCCTCGAGTGAAGGCACGCCACCCTTCCACCCTTCGGCAACGCGGGAATCGTGCCACCCAGGCGCGTGCCGCGGATTGCCCCGCAAGCCGGTGCCGAGCAACGTCGTGGAGATCGGAGACCGGCGATGATCGCGCCCACGAGTTCGTCCCGATCCTGCAAGGCACGGGCGCTTCTTCAAAGCGCAGGAAGGATGTGCAAAGGGGACCGAGGGAGGCTCTGGCGACCGGGTGGATGCGCGGGGTCGGCCGGCGGCCTCTGGGCCGACGAAAGCGAAAGGCCGAGCCCTCATGAGGCCCGGCCTCTCGCTTCGGAACTCGCTCTACTTCACCCGAACGATCGTCCTCGAGTACATCCGTCCGTCCACGCGCAGCGCCGCGAAGTACATGCCGGGCGCGAGCGACGTGCCGTCGACCAGCGCGCTCTGCTCGCCGGGAGGCAGCGTCGCGTCCATGAGCACGCGCACGCGCTGACCGGACACGGAGTACACCGCCAGGCTCACATGCGCCGTCGCCGGCAGGTAGAAGCGCAGCGCGGACGACGTGGCGAACGGGTTCGGGAACGCGCCGCGGAACGCGACCGATCCGCCGCCGCCCCGCACCATGCCGTTCTCGTCCGCGCCACGCGCGAGCGCGCCGGCCGCGACCTGTGCCGACCCGTCGCCCACGATGCCGCCCGAGGCAATCGAGCGCGCGAACAGGCTCGGCCGATACACCGGCGCGATCGCGTTGACGCGCGCGACCTGGCCGGGCGTGAACTCGGTGTAACAGGCGTCGTCCGTGTAATCCATGTAGTTGTGGATTGGATCGTCGCCGGGCTGCGCGCACGTGTTGCGGCCTTCGGGGCAGCCGAACGCGGGGCTCGCTTCGAACGGCGTGTCGTCCACTTCGTCGCCGGGCTCGACGCAGCCGCCCTGGAACGTGTGGAACAGCCCGAGGTAGTGCCCGCTCTCGTGGATGAGCGTGCCACCCAGGTTGTACGGCGCGAGATAGCCGCCGGGCACCGAGCCGTAGTGGAACACGACGCCGTGGAGGTAGCTGTCCTCGGGCGCCGAGAACGGGAAGTACGCCCAGCCGAGCAGGTTCTTGGTGAGCGCGCACGTGTACACGTTGAACGTGTGCGCCGGGTCGATGGCGAGCGCCTGTTTGGCCTGCTTCTCCGAGCCGGTGCCGGGCGCCATCGTGAACCAGTTCTTGTTCTCGGTGCGATCGACCGACGACAGCGTGAAGCGATAGCCGGTGCCGGCGTACGCCTGGTTCAGCACGCGGATCTGATCGGTGATCTGCTGCGCCGTCACATCGCCGACGCCGTTCGACGTGATGACGTGGAACGCGATCGGAATCGTGGCGCCCTGGTTCGCGCGGGCCTGGCCGGCGCGCGCGCGCAGCGCGGCGCGGACCTGGGACATGACGATCGGATCGGGATCGGGCGTGCCGCAGGCGCGCTGTGGCTGGGCCGCGAAGGCCAGCGACGGGACGGCGGCGAGGCACAGAAGAACGGCAAACGCGAAAACGCGGCGAGAGCGCATGGCGACCTCCGAGGGTGAAGCCTTGAATCGCGGCCGCGGCCGGGGAGCGGGCCACAGACCCTGGGGCGCGACGCCCGAAGGAGCGAATGCGAGGGCGACACGCGTCAATATTGTGCGCCCGATCCCGCGGCCGGCGCCAGTGGGGAATCTCCCCAGGGGCCGGGTCGGATCGCCCCTCCCTAGTCCAACACGACGCCGCGCCCGGTCTTCGAGCGTCCGGCCTGGGTCACCCGGACGAGATAGACACCCGGCTTGAGCGCGCCGTCCAGCGGCAGGAGGTGATTGCCGGGGCCGAACGACGTCACGTCGCGGGACAGCACCTTGCGTCCCGCGAGGTCGATGACGTCGAGGCGCGCGGGCTCCCGGCTCTCGAGGCTGAACGCGATGCCGCCCAGGCGCGGCGCCGGGTTCGGACGGAAGCCGCCGCTCACGAGCGTGCCGCGCGGCACGGCGATCGACGCGTCGCCGAACGTCACGATCGCGCCGTTCCGCACCACGGCCAGGCGATAATCGTACGTGCGGTCGGCGTCCACGTCGGTGTCGTTGAGATCGACCTCGCCGCCGGCATCGGACGCCACATCGGCCAGGTGCGCCCATGCGCCGCCGTCGATCCGTCGCTGGATCTCGACCGGGTATGCCGTCGCGCCCGTCAGCTGCCACGCGACGTGCACGTCCCCCGGAAAGTACTGTGCGAATCCCGGCGTCGCGCTCACCACGATGCTCGGATCGAGCAGCGCCGAACCCAACGCCTGCACGTAGTCGTCCGCGGCCTTCAGCTGGGTGATCGCGTCGAGGTGCGTGGTGCCGGTCGCGATCACGATCGCCGCGAGCACGCGCTGGGTGTCGCCCGTCGCCATCTCGAACGGCCCGGTATCGACCATGAAGCGGCGATCCGACGGAATCGTGTCGCGGAACCCCGTCGCGGTCACGGGATCGCCCGGCGCGAAGAACCGCGCGGGCAGCCCGGTGATCGGGTTCACGAACGGCGACCCGTCGCGATGCAGGCCGGACAACAGTCGGTAGGACTCGCTCCCGGCCTGCGGATCGTCGCCGCCGATGTATTTCGTGAACGCGGTCATGCCCAACGTGTCACCGCTCGCGGGATCGATGGGACCGCGGACGAGGTCGAGGCCGAGCGCGACCTGCGTCGGCGCGTACACGGCGTCGTTGTCGGTCGCGTTGTAGACGTACCCCAGATCGCGCGTCGTGTCGCAGCCCACGAGATCGTCGGACGCGGCCCCGAGATCGGGATCGGTCCATGGCGAGAAGCGCAGCGCGTGCAGCGAATCCGGCCCGGTCGCGGCGATGCGGAACAGCACGAACACGGCCTTGTCGAGCGGTCCGCCGCGGTGGTACTGGAACGTCGTCTGTTGGACCTCGAGCCCGAGCGGCGCCGTCCGGCCCCCGATGTTCACGTGCCGCGCCGGATCCGCGTCGTTGTAGACGGCCCACGCCATCTCGTCGCCGAGGATGTCGAGCGAGCCGTCGCTCAGCACGGTGACGTGCGGCGCGCCGTGCGGGACCGCGCCGGCGACGTACGACGCGAGCGCCGAGTCGCGCGACGTCGCGCTCCCGTAACGCCGGTACAGGCGATACACGTGATACTCCGCGCGCGCCGGGTCGTCGAACGTGCCGGCCACGATCGAGCCCGGCCCGTAGTCGTCCGAGTAGTCCGAGACCGCGACCAGCGTGTCGCCGTTGACGAGCGCGCCGAACCATGGACCCCCGGCGAACAAAGGCGACTTGCCACTGCCCTTCGGCCACACCAGACCGCCGAGTCCGCTCTTGCGGTCGTACGCGAACGAGCCGCGGTTCGTGACGATCATGTCGATCGCGTTCGCGTCGATGTGCGCCGTGGTGTCGTCGACGGCGATGCGGAACGCGCGCGTCGGACCGGCCGACGGCGCGGGAGCGGCGCCGGCGCCGATCGCGGCGAAAGTCGCCATCGCGAGCGCGATCGCGACCCAGGCGACTCTGACACGTCGACTCGAGGCCATGGACCCTCCACCACTCGGGGCTCGGCTGGGCCGGGATTGTCCCACCGCATGCGCCGCACGGAAACGCGAATCGCGGGGCCGCGCCCCTCTTCGGCCCGGCCGCCCTACCCCTTCCCGAGCCGCTCCAGCACGCTCCGCGCGAAGTCCGTCAGCGACGGATCGCGGGCGCCCATCACCAGCACGAGATCGCGATCCCGCGCGACCTCGGCGATCCGCTCGATCAGCCATTCGCGCGACGGCGCGAATTCCGCCGCGACCCCGCGCGCGGCCACGTCGTCCACGATGGCGGACGAGGACAGGTCGCGCACCGCGGTCCCGCCCGCGTAGAAGATCTCGAGCAGCCACAGCCGGTCGCTCGCGCGCAGCGACGTCGCGAACGCCTCCACGAAGTCGGGGCGCAGGAAGCGCGTCGGCCCGTAGCCGTGCGGCTGGTAGATGGCGAGGACGCGCGCCGCGCGACGTTGCGCGGTCTCGAGCGCGGCCGCGACCTTCGCGGGATTGTGTGCGAAGTCGTCGATCACCTCGACGCCGCGCGCGCGGCCCAGGGACTGGAAGCGCCGGCCCACGCCCTGGAACGACTCGAGCGGCGCCGCCATCTCGGACAGCGGCACCGCCGCCGCGCGGCACGCGGCGATCGCGGCCAGTGCATTCTCGACGTTGTGCCGCCCCGGCACCGGAAGGTGGAACGTCTGCCCGTCGACGTCGAACATGCTCGCGTCGGGCCCCAGGACCACGCGCTCGCCACGCACGTCGGCGCGATCGCCGAAGCCGAACACGCTCGCGCCGAGCGCCAGGGCCGACAGGTTCTCGGCCTCGCCGCACACGAACGGCCCCTGGGTGCGCGCGCGGAACGTCGTGAACATCGCGGCCACTTCGTCCATCTCGCGATGGTCGCGCTGCAGATTCAGGACGACGCCGATCGCCGGCGCGTAGCGCACGAGCGAGCCGTCGCTCTCGTCGGCCTCGACGACGAGCAGATCCGAGTCGCCGGCCCACGCGTTGCCCCACAGCCCGCGCTGCTGGAGCGTGACCAGGTCGCCGCCCGTGATGACGGAGGGCTCGCGCCCGGCGCCCTGCAGGATCTCGAACACCATGGCCACGACGGTCGACTTGCCGCTCGTGCCGCTGATGGCGATCGCGCGCTGGCCGGCCACGAAATGCGCGAGCAGCTCGCTGCGGTGCACGACCGGGATGCCGAGCGCGCGCGCCGCGCGCATGTCGGGCACGTCGGCCTCGACCGCCGTCGACACGACGAGCGCCGCGCAGTCCGCGCCGAGCCCGCTGCCGTCCTGGGCGTGGATGACGATGCCGAGATGCTCGAGCTGCTCCCGCGCCGCGGCGCGCTCGCCGCGATCGAACGCGCGGTCGCTGCCGCTGGCGCGCCCGCCCTTCATCGCCTGGAACTGGGCCAGCGCGCTCATGCCGCTGCCGCCGAGCCCCGCGTAATGGAAGCGCCCCGTCCCCAGCGGATCGGGCACGCTGGTCGCGTCGTCCGGCACGATCAGCACGGCGTCGCCGGCCTCCACGCGCGCGAACAGGTCGGCGACGTCCGCGTTCGCCAGGCGCACGCAGCCGTGCGACGCGGGCGTCCCGAGCGCGGCCTCGTGGTTCGTGCCGTGGAGGTAGATGTAGCGCCCCAGCGAATCGACGCCCCGCCCACGATTGACGCCGTCTTCCAGGCCGTCGAGCGTGAGCACGCGGGTCAGGATGAGATCGTCCGTGACGGCCTCGCCCTGCCAGCGCGCGCCGGTGGCGACGCGACTCTCGAACACCGCGCCGCCCGCCGCGCCGGCGCCGATCGCCTCGTGGATGCGGTGCCAGCCGGGAGGCGTGCGCAGCGATCCCTCCGCGCCGCCGATGCCGGCGGCCGCCGTCGAGATGGCGTACTCCCCGACCGGCTCGCCCTTCTCGATCAGCACCGCGCGCTGGCGGCGCACGTCGACGAGCACGACGCGCGCGTCCGCGGCCGGCGCGACGCGCGGCGCCCGGGCGCGACCGGCGGTGAGCAGCGCGAGCGAACGCTCGCGGGCGATGGACGAGAGGTCGTGCATGCGCGGGCGGCGGTCCTAGCGCGCCGCGGCGATCGCGAGCACGACCCAGCCGGCGATGAAGCTCGCGCCGCCGAGCGGCGTGACGGCGCCCCACGCGTCGACTCCGGTCACGGCCAGCGTGTACAGGCTGCCGGAGAACAGGACGGTGCCGATCGTGAACAGCCAGCCGGCGGCGCGCTGCAGGGCCGGGCGCGCCGAGCCGGCGCCGAGTCCCACCAGCAGGATGGCGGGCGCGTGGATCATCTGGTAGCGCGCCCCGAGGTCCCAGACCTCCATCATGTCGGCGGCCAGGTTGTGGCGGAGCACGTGGGCGGCGAACGCCCCGAGCGCGACGCCGAGCGCCCCCGAGATCGCGCCGATGCGCGTGAAGTTCATGGCGGCGGAGACTAGCGCAGACGCTGCCCGGCAGCGAAAAGCCCCCGAGGCGAACGGCGCTTCGGGGGCTCTCGCAGATTGGCTCCTCGGGTAGGATTCGAACCTACAACCCTCCGGTTAACAGCCGGATGCTCTGCCGTTGAGCTACCGAGGAACGGCGAAAAGGGTGGGGGGCTCCGCGTCGCGGGCAGGGACCCGCTGCAAAGTCAGGCCGGGGATTCTAGCCTTCGCGCGGAGAGAGGGTCAAGCCGGCCGCGTTCTACCGCGCCACGCTGTGCTTCTCGATCCAGGCTTTCTCCGCGGCTCGGGCGGCGTAGCCGGGATGGCTGCGCCCCGCGGCGTGCTCGAGATGCCAGCGCACGACGCCCGGCAGCCAGTCGTCGAGGCGCGACGGCGCGAAGCCCCAGTCGCCCATGGCGCGTCCCGGGTCCGGCACCGACGACCAGGGCCCGGACAGCGGCGAGAACGCCGCGTCGAACCCGGCCGCGGCCGCCTCGTCGCGCGAGATCGACACGAACTTGGGGCTGACTCCGGCCAGCGTCGCCGCGCGTTCGAGGAACGCGCGCAGCGGGAGCGTGTCCGCGCCGGCCAGGTTGTAGACGGCCTCGGGCGGCGGCGGGATCTCGAGCAGGCGGGCGAGCGCGCGCGCCAGGTCGCCGGCGTAGAGATAACGCGTGAGGTCCTCGCCCCCCTCCGGCAGCGCGACGGGCGCGCCGTCGCGCAGCCGCTCGAGGTACGCCCACAGGCGCAGCGTGCCGTCGCCCTCGCCGTGGACGATCGGCAGCCGCAGCACGATCGCGCGCACGCCGTGCGACGCGCGCAGCGCGAGCACCGCGCCCTCGGCGCGGCGTTTTCCCACGCCGTAGCGCCACTGCGCGTGATCGCGCGTGCCGGGCGCGGGCTCGGGGCGGAGCGGCGCCGCGCTGTCCTCCTCGCGATACGGAACGTGGGCGGCCTCGGTCACGAGGTACACCTGACCGGACGAGATGAGCACGTAGCGGCCGAGCGCGGCGTACGGCACGAGCAGCAGGCGTTCGACGTCGGACGCGTCGTAGGCGCCGAAGTCGACCGTGAAGTCGAAGCGGCGTCCTTCCAGCGCGCGCGCCAGCTGCTCCGGATCGTGGCGATCCGCGCGGATCGTGCGCGCGGGATCGGGCGCCGGCCGCGCGCCACGGGCCAGCGTCCACACCTCGTGGCCGGCGGCGCCGAGCACGCGGCTCGCGTGCGCGCCGAGGAACCCGGTGCCGCCGATCAAGAGCACGCGCGACGGCGCGCCGCCCCCACCCGTCACTTGAGATTCTTCTGCAGGAAGTCGAGCGTGCGCGCCCAGGCGAGACGCGCCGCGTCGGCGCGGTAACTGGGAAGGCCGTCGTGCATGAACGCGTGGCCCGCGCCCTTGTATTCGTAGATCGACGCGCTCTTGCCCGAGCTTTCGAGTGCCGCCTGGAACGCGTTCACCCGGTCCGGCGTGATGCCTTCGTCGTCCGCGCCGAAGTGCCCCATGAGCGGCGCCGTGAGCGGCGCGAGCTTGGCCGGATCGGTCTCGGGCGGCCCGTAGAACATCACGGCCGCGGCCAGGTCGGGCGTGCGCAGCGCATAGCGCAGCGTGATGCCGCCGCCCACGCAGAAGCCGATGACGCCGGTCTTCGACTTGGCGGTGCGCGGCTGGGCGGCGAGCCAGTGGCGCGCGGCGTCCATCTCATCGAACACGCGCGTGTCCTCGAGGCCGCGCATCAGCTCGTGCGCCTCCTCGGGCTGGGCCGCGACCTTGCCGTGGTAGAGGTCGGGCACGATGACGACGTAGCCTTGCTGGGCGAGGCGGCGGGCCAGGCTTTTGATCTGGTCGTTGAGCCCCCACCACTCGTGCACCATGACCATGCTCGGCGCCGGGCCGTTGCCGGACGGCAGGGCCACGTAGGCGGTCGTGCCGCCCTCCGGCGTGTCGAGCCGGATCGCGGGCGCGTCACCGACCGGGGTGCGGGCGGAGCGGGTCGAAGCGGCGTAGGCCGCCGAACAGACGATCGCGACGGCCAGCATGAACCAGCCGAACAGGGTCCAGCGTCTCACGTGGGACCTCCCTCTTGGGATGGAGCGGGGGCGGAACGTCGGCGAGACTAGCCCCTGGCGGGCCGCGCGGCCAGCCCGGGCTTCACCCGGCGATCGAGGGAGGTCAGGCGCCCGCGGCGCGCCGCGGCTCGTCCTCGGCGCCGGAACACTCGGGGCACAGCGAGGGCCGTGGCGCCTTGTCGCCGTGGGCGGCGAGGTAGCGCTCGAGCGGCTGCCATTCGTCGGGTCCCACCCGGACGTTGTGGCAGTGCGAGCACATCGGCAGCATGTCCGGGACGCGAACGATCTCGGCGTGGTCTGCGCTCTGCTTGGCGTTCGCCGCCTTCAGGTCTTCGACCGCCTGGCGCAGCTGCTGCGTCAGGCCGACGATGCGCAGGCCGGCGCGCACGCGCGCCATCAGCTCGCCCTGATCGCACGGCTTGACCAGATAGTCGTCCGCGCCCGTCTCGAGTCCGAGCAGCCGGTCGTTGATCTCGCCTTTGGCGGTCAGCAGGATGAAGTAGGGCGCGGCCTCGCGCAGCCCGGTCTTCACGGACTGACACAGCTCCAGGCCGTCGACCTCCGGCATCATCCAATCCGAGATCACGAGATCGGGCTCGAACGTCACGATGGCCTTCATGCCCTCGCGACCGTCGGAGGCGGCCATCACCTGGTAGCCGTCGATGGACAGACGCTTCTGCAGGACCCGCTGGAAGAACGGGTCGTCTTCGACGACCAGCACCCGCACCTCGGCGTTCGGCTTCATGCGGCTTCCTCGAGTAGTCCCAGCACCTGTTGGACGAACGCAGCGTGATCGGTGATCGGCTTGGACACGTAATCGTCGGCACCGCTGTCGGCGAGCAGCTTTTCGGCGTCGCCGCGCATGGCGTGCGCGGTCGCGAGCATGATCGGCACCCCCACGCCGCGCGCGTCGGACTTGATCATCTGGGTCAGATCCACCCCGCTCACCGGGCGCCCGCCGTGACGCGTGTGCGCGAGCGAGACATCCATGATGACGAGATCGACACCGCCGCCGTACACCAGCGCCAGGATCTCGTCGGCGTCTTCGCTCACCGTCACGCGACATGCGACCCGGCGCTCGAGGAGCTTCCGGAACAGGACCGCGTTGTGCGCGTCATCCTCGACGACGAGTACGTGCTTCACGCCGCCCTCCGATCGGGCTCGTCGCCGCGCGGCGCGTCACCGACGGCGGGCTTGGGCCCGGCCGCCTCCGCGCCCTCGCGCGCCACCTGCATCTGCCACTCGATGATGTGCGGCAGCAGCTGCGGGTTGTCGTGCACCGCAAGCTTGGGCAGCACTTCCAGGACCAGGCCGTCGTCGAGCAGACGCCGCTCGTCTTCGTTGCGCGCCTCGGGGAAATTCGTGAGGACGAGCACCGGCAGCTCGGGATTCATGCCGGTCAGCGTCATCTCGCGCAGCACGTCGTAGCCGCTGACCTGCGGCATCATCAGGTCGAGCAGCAGGACGTCGAAGCCGCGCGGCTGGGTGCGCAGGATGTGCAGGCACTCCTCGCCGTTCGTCGCGATCTCGAGATGGAAGCGCTTGTCGGGGAGCACCTTCTTGACGTACGCCGCGACCGACGGATCGTCGTCGGCCATGAGCACGCGGACCTTGCGGTTCTGCACGTGGCCGATGACGTCGCCGATCTTCGCGATCAGCGCCTCGCCGTCGATGGGCTTCATGAGGTGCAGGGGCTTGCGCGCGAACGCGGTCGCCTTCAACTTCTCGCGCAGCTCGTCGTCGAAGCCGGTCACGAAGATGAGCGGGATGTGGCGTGTGGCGTTGTCCGTCGTCATGCGCTCGGCCAGGTCCCAGCCGGTGCGCAGGTGCGCGCCCTCGTTGCAGCCCAGCGCGTAGTCCAGCACGACGACGCTCGGCTGCAGGCGCCGCACCTGGACCCACCCGCCCTCGGCGTGCCGCGCCTGGACCGTGCGGTAGCCGTGGGCGTGGAGCAGGGTCGACAGGTAATGACGGAACGTCGTGTCGTCCTCGACGATGAGCACGAGTGGCCCGGTGGCCGGCCCTTCGATCCGGTCGAGCAGTTCCGTGGCCTCGCTGAGATCGTCCTGCACCGCTTCGCGCCACACGGGCAGCGAGAAGTACATCCGCGTGCCCTTGCCCTCGCCGTCGCTGTGCACGCCGATGATGCCGCCCATCAGCTCGACGAGGCTGCGCGAGATGGCGAGGCCGAGGCCCGTGCCGCCGTACTTACGCGTCGTGCTGCCGTCGGCCTGGGTGAACTTCTCGAACACGAGTTTCTGGCGCTCGGGCGAGATGCCGATGCCGGTGTCCTGCACCTCGAACATGAAGTGACCGCTGTCCGGATGCTGCGTCGCGCGCACGGAGATCGAGCCGCTGGGCGTGAACTTGAGGCTGTTGCCGACCAGGTTCACGAGCACTTGCTTGATCTTGCCGAAGTCGCCGCGCGCGCGCAGATCGTCGCTGGCGGGCGGCGTGAAGCGCAGCGTGATGCCTTTTTGCGCGGCCTGCACGTGGGTCAGCGTGTACACCTCGTGGAACAGCTGCTCGACGTCGATCGGCTCGATGTCGAGCGTCAGCTTGCCGGCTTCGATCTTCGCGATGTCGAGCACGTCGTTGATGAGCCCGAGCAGGTGCCGCGAGCACTGCAGCGCCTGCTTGAGGAAGTCGCGCTCCTCCTCCGGCGAGTCGCACATGTTGTCGAGGACGAGCTGCAGGAACCCGATCATGCCGTTCAGCGGCGTGCGCAATTCGTGCGACGTGTTCGCCAGGAACTCGCTCTTCAGGCGCGACGCCTCATCGAGCTGGGCGTTGACCTCGGCGAGCCGGCGGTTGCTGAGCTCCAGGCCCTCGGCGAACGAGCGGACGCGCGCCTCGGCCTCGACGCGTTCGCCAATGTCGCGGATGAACGCGGTGAACATGGGCGGCTCGACGTTCGGCATGCGCGACAGCGAGATCTCGATCGGGAACTCGGTGCCGTCGGCGCGGCGCGCCGAGCGCTCGAGGCGCTGCCCGAGCATGGTGCCGCGCCCGCGCACGAGCGAGCTGGCAAAGCCGTTCTCGTCGCGTGCGTCCAGCATCTCGGGCGCGAGTAGTTCCGACATGCCGCGGCCCAGGGCCTGCTGGCGCGTGTAGCCGAAGATGCGCTCGGCGGACGGATTGAACTCGACGATGCGCCCGACGTGGTCCACGCCGACGATGGCGTCGAGCGCGGTGTCGAGCACCGACTGCACGCGCTCGGCGTGGCGGCGCGTGACCTCGACTTCGCGCTCGGCCAGGCCGGTCGCGTACTGGCGGCGCCACAGCCACAGTGCGGCCATGGCCAGCACGGCGATGGCCACGTCGAGCATGAGCAGTCCGACGAGCGTGCCGCGCATCCCGTCGTCGATGGCCGAACGGTCGTCCTGCCCGACGAGTCCCCACCCGACCTCGGGCAGGAAACGGGTCACGGCCCACGTCGTGGGCCCGTGCGCGCCCGGCACCTCGACGTGCGACTCGACGCCGACGGCCGCCATGGCCGCGGCGCGGAACGCCGGATCCACCGCCGGCACGCGACGCATGATCCCGTCGCCGGCGTGGTTCGGCACGGACGTCAGCATGACGAGCTGATCGCCCTCCTGCTCGACGAGGTAGGCGCCCGCGGCGGCGCCGAAGCCAGGCCAGTAGCGCAGCACCGCGTGCATGGCCACGTCGACGTCGACGGCGAGCACGAGCACCGGCGTCTTGTCGTCGAGCGCGGCGCGCACCATCGGGACGGCGACGGCCAGGAGCTCACCGCTGTCGCGGTCGCGATGCAGGCTCCCGAGCGCGGGCGCGCCCGAGTCGAGCGCGCGGCGCACGAGTTCGCGGAGCCTCGGGACATCCTCGGTCCCCGCGCCCGCGGTGCCGGCGAGCGTCGTGCCGTCGGGCGCCACGAGGAGCGCGGAGTCGAACTCGAGATTGTGGATGGCGCGGTCCATCTCGGCGGAGAGAACGGCGCGATCCTCGTCCTGCAGCGGCCCCATCAGGGCGCTGCGCGCGGCGTCGATCAGGGTCGAGCCGCCGGCGGCGAACGCGGCCTCGCGCTGGTAGCGGTCGAGCAGCGAGCGGACCTCGTCACGCCGCTCCTCGGTCTTGCCCTGGAGCTGGCTCCAGCGCTGCTTCACGAGGCGTTGTTCGGCGCTCTGGTAGATGCCGAAATTGAGGAGGACGAGGCTGATGACGGCCAGTCCGACGAGCCCGACGGCGATGCGCCGCGAGTCGCGGTGCGCGTCGTGCCCGCTGCCGAGCAACGCGCTGATGCCGCGGGCCCCCGGGACCGGCGGCTCGACAGACTTCGTCCGTGAAGACTGCTCGGCAAGGTTCATAGGAAGAGAGGGACCCTTTCCCCCGCTTCATCGGCACGGACGCGCGACGACTTGACCCGGTAGCCCGGTGGGGGCGCGTTTCTCCGCCTTGTCGGAATCCGGGTGCGCGCTTCGTCCCGGCGTCGTTCGGCTCGGGGCGCGGCTTGGGGGCTACGCGTCGAGCGTGTCGCGGACCTTGCGCGCGAATTCGCTCGGCGTGAACGGCTTCGCGAGGAACTCCGAGCGCCGCGCCATGTGCTCCTTGTGGATCACGTCGTCGGTGTGTCCGGAGACGATCAGCACCTTCAGGCCGGGACGGAGCACCGTGGCCTTCTCCACCAGCTCCCGGCCACCGATGTCCGGCATCATCACGTCGCTCACGAGGAGATCGATCGGCCCCTCGTGGGACTCGATCAGCGCGAGCGCCTGCCGGCCGTCGTTCGCCTCGAGCACGACGTAGCCCATGCTCTCCAGGATTCGCCGCGAGAGCCCACGGACGGCCGGCTCGTCCTCGGCCAGCAGAACCGTTTCCGCCGAACCGCGCACGGCCCCGACCATCCCGCCCAGCCCGCTGTCCACCGTCGCCATTTCCGGCGGGGCGGCCGGGAGCAGGATCGTGAACGCCGTTCCCTTGCCGACTTCCGAGTCGCACGTGACGGCGCCACCGCTCTGCTGCACGATGCCGAAGACCGTCGACAGTCCGAGGCCCGTGCCTTTGTCGATTTCCTTGGTCGTGAAGAACGGCTCGAAGATGTGCGCATGCGTCTCCGGATTCATGCCGATCCCCGAATCGCGGACGGTCAGTCGAACGTACCGTCCCTCGGAGACGCCGTAGCCCGAGGCCGCGGCCGCGTCGAGGTCCGCGTTTTCCGTCTCCAGCGTCAGCGTGCCGCCGGCGGGCATGGCGTCGCGCGAATTCAGCGACAGATTCATCACGACGCGTCCCACTTCCCCGGGGTCGGCGCGGACGTGCCACAGGTCGGGCGCGAGCTGGACCACGACGTCGATGTGCTCGGTCAGGAGTCGCCGCAGCATCTTCTCGAAATCCACGATCAACGGATTCAAATTGAAGACTCTCGGCTGCAGGATCTTGCGGCGGCTGAACGCCAGGAGCTGGTCGGTCAGCGCGGCGGCCCGCTGCGCGGACCGGCGGATCTCGTTCACGTCATCCAGCGGCTCTTCGTGGCGATTCAGCGCGTCGACCACGAGGTCGCCGTAGCCCATGATCACGGTCAGGAGGTTGTTGAAGTCGTGCGCGATGCCGCCCGCCAGCCGGCCTACGGTCTCCATCTTCTCGGACTCGCGACGCTGTTCCTCGCTCCTCTTGAGGGCCTCCTCGGTCCTCCGGTGCTCGGTGACGTCCACGACCGTCAGCAGCAGCAGATCCAGCGGATCGAGACGACTCGCGCTCAGGATGAGAACCCGGGGTCCGAGCGGCGGAACGTCGCGCTCGACTTCGCATGACGCGAACGGCGCCCGCGCGCTGCGCAGGCTCTCGAGTGCGCGACGGATCTCGGGGGCATCCCAGGCGCCCCCGCACACCGTCCCGATGGGCTGCCCCTCGAGCTCGACGGCGTTGACCCGGAACGCCGTGGCGAACGTCATGTTCACGCGCCGAATCTCGAATTGGAGGTCGACGACGACGAGCGGAACGCCCACGGTCTCGACGATGGATCGTGCGACGTCGCGCGCCGACGTCAGCGCCGCGTTCCTCGATTCGAGGTCGCGATTGACCGTGATCAGCTCCTCGTTCGTGGATTGCAATTCCTCCTTCGCGGTCTCGAGCTCCTCGGTCAGACTCTGCAGCTCCTCGTTCGCGGAGAGCGCGTCCTCGGTGACCTGCTGGCTCTCCTGCTCGGAATTCTCGTGGTCTTCGACCATCGAGACCAGACGTTGCCGCGCCACCTCGAGATCGTGCTTGAGCTTCGTGAGGTGGCGGTCGCCGTTCGTCTGGCCCCGTCCCGACTTGGAGGGCGGGCCGGCGGCGCTCTCCGCGTCGCCGGGCGCACCCACGGGCTCGAACAGGATCAGGAACGCGCGCCGCTCCGTGCCACGCAGCGGGGTCACCTCGATGTTCACCTCGCCAAAGCGCCCGTCGGCCTCGTAGGCGACGCGCTCGCGATACGCCGGCGCGTCGGTCCGGGCCGCCTCCTGAGTCAGCTTCTCGACCTCGAGGAACAGCCCGGTGTCCGGAAGCAGCTTCAGCAGGTTGAAGCTCATCTTCCCGCCCTGCAGGGCCAGGAACGGCGCGGCTCGCCCGCGAATCTCGAGCACCTCGAGGTTCTCGTCGACCAGCACTCCGGCGGGACTGTATTTCGAGAGGAGCAGGCGATCGGCGTCGCGGCTCAGGTCCACGCCCTCGCGTGGGCCGGCCATCGGTGCGCTCCCGCCGGGAGTGCGGGTATCCGAACCGCGCCGCGAGATGGTGCCGCGTGCGAAGAAGCCGTACGACTTCCGCGCCATCCGGCGCTTCGCGTAGATCCGCAACTGCGGCTCGACCGGCGAGAACATGTCGGGGAAGTGGGCGGTCTCGGAGCGCCCGAGCATGAGGAAACCACGAGCCTCGAGCGCGTAATGGAACAGTGGAATGATCCGCTTCTGAGCCGCGTCCAGATAGATCAGGACGTTGCGACAGCTGATCAGGTCGAGCCTCGAGAACGGCGGATCGTCCAGCAGGTTGTGCCGGCTGAAGACGCATCGCTCGCGGAGCGCCCTGTCGATCTGATAGCCGCCTTCCACCTTCGCGAAATAGCGTGCGAGGCGCTCCGGGGCGACGTCCCTCGCGGCCGCCTCCGGATATCGGGCGGCGCGCGCCTTGTCGATGCCGGCATCGCTGATGTCGGAGCCGAACAGCTGGACCGGGAACGAGGTCCCGGCCCCGTGCTGATACTCGTCGAGAGCGATGAGGATCGAATAGGCCTCCTCGCCCGAGGCGCAGCCCGGCACCCAGATACGGATCGTGGAGTGCGTGGGTCGCTCGGCGACGAGCGCCGGGAAGACGAGTCGCTTCAGGGCTTCGAACGAATCGGGGTCCCGAAAGAAGCTGGTCACGCCGATCAGGACGTCCCGCTTGAGCGCGTTGCGCTCGTTCGCGTCGCCCGCCAGCAGCTGCGTGTACGTCTCGAGACTGTCCACGTCGCGCAGCGCGAGACGACGCTGGATCCGCCGGTACATCGTCGTCTCCCGATAGAGCGAGAAATCGATTCCGGTCGTCTGGTGCATCACGCCGCAGATCGCGCGAATCTGTTGCGAGACGTCGGCGGCTGCCGGCGCGATCTCTTCGTTGGGTGGGGCCGCGAAGTTGGGATGCCGCGCGAGTCGGGCCAGCTCCGCGGCGATGGCGTCCGGCGCGAGCACCAGGTCCACGCCACCGGCCGCCACGGCCATGGTCGGCATGCTCGGGAATTCCGCCGACGAGGGCTCCTGGGCGAACGTGACGCCGCCCGCCTCTTTGATCGCCACGAGACCGGCGCTGCCGTCGGAACCGTTGCCCGACAGGATCACGCCGACGGCCCGGCTGCCGCAATCCCTCGCCAGCGACTGCAGGAAGCGGTCGATCGGCATGTGCGCCGACGAGGCGCGCGGGCCGAGCTTGAGGACGCGACGTGACGTGGTGAGTTCCGTGTTCGGCGGGATCACGTAGATCCGGTTCGCCATCACCGGCGTGCCGTCCTCGGCCTCGCCGACCGGCATCGCGGTCGCGCGCCCCAGGATCTCGCTCAGGCTGCTGGGATGCGTCGCGTCCAGGTGCTGGACGAGCACGAACGCGTATCCGGTGTCGGAAGGGATGCGGCGCAGCAGGCGGCTGAACGCGTCGAGGCCTCCGGCGGACGCGCCGACCCCCACGATCGGAACGCCTTCGTCCACGGGGGGCACCGGCGTCGACGTGCCAGCACCGGTCACTGGGTTCGCCCTCTCCTGCGGCATCGTCCCTCGACGCGTGTGGCGGTCCACGAAGGTGGACGCCGAGCACGCACCGGAGTATAGGACGAATCATCCGTCAAAACTCGAAAAGGTGTGAGATGGGCGCAATCACACGACGAAACTGACTCCCGCGTCATCACGCCACGACACCCAATGTGGGACTAGACGGCGCGAATCATCCGCCCTTCTGCCAGTACCTCGGGCGAATATTCGCCTGCAGGATGCGCTTGCGCAGCCGCAGGCTCCCCGGCGTCACCTCGAGAAGCTCGTCCTCGCGAATCCACTCGAGGGCTTGTTCCAGCGACATCCGGTGCACGGGAAAGAGGTGGATGCCTTCGTCCGACGTCGACGCGCGCATGTTCGTGAGCTTTTTCTCGCGCACGATGTTGACGTCGATGTCCTCGGGTCGCGGGTTCTCGCCCACGATCATGCCTTCGTACACGCGCTCGCCCGGATCCACGAACATCTCGCCGCGGCCCTGGGCGTTCTCCATCGCGTACGCCGTCACCTTGCCCGCGCGGTCGGCGACCAGCGCGCCGGTGACGCGATGCGGGATGTCGCCGTGCCACGGCTCGTAGCCGTCGAACAGGTGGTTCAAGAGCCCGGTGCCGCGCGTGTCGGTGAGGAACTGACTGCGGAATCCGATCAGCCCGCGCGACGGGATGTGGAACTCGAGGCGCACCCGGCCCGTGCCGTGGTTGACCATGTTCGTCATGCGCCCGCGCCGCGTCCCGATCTTCTGGGTGACGACGCCGACGTAGTCCTCGGGACAGTCGATGACCAGGCGCTCCATCGGTTCCATGCGCTGGCCGTCCACGGTCTTCGTGATGACCTCGGGACGGCTGACCGCCAGCTCGAAGCCTTCGCGCCGCATCATCTCGATGAGGATGGCCATCTGTAGTTCGCCGCGCCCGGACACCTTGAACACGTCCGGCGTCTCGCCGTGCTCGATGCGGATGCTCACGTTGGTGAGGATCTCGCGGTCGAGCCGGTCGCGCAGATTGCGCGACGTGACGTACTTGCCCTCCTGCCCCGCGAACGGCGAGTTGTTGATCGAGAACATCATGCTCACCGTCGGCTCGTCGATCGTCACGCGCGGCAGCGGACGCGGGTTGTCGGGATCGGTGATCGTCTCGCCGATGTTCACCACGTCGAATCCCGCCAGCGCCACGATGTCGCCGGGACCGGCTTCGTCGACTTCCTTGCGCTCGAGCCCCTCGAACACATAGAGGTTCGTGACCCGCGTGCGCACGACCGTGCCGTCCAGCCGCGCCAGACCGACTTCCTGGCGCCCGCGCACCGTGCCGTTGTAGACGCGGCCGATGGCCAGGCGTCCGACGAAGTCCGAGTAGTCGAGGTTCAGGATGAGCATCTGCAGGAGTTCGTTGCGGTCGTAGCGCGGCGCCGGGATCGTGCGGATGATCTCCTCGAACAGCGGCAGCAGCCGGTGATCTTCGCCGTCCGGCGTGAGGCGGCACACGCCGTCGCGGGCGATCGTGTACAGCACCGGGAAGTCGAGTTGGCTCTCGTGCGCGTCGAGATCGATGAACAGGTCGTAGATCTCATTCAGCACTTCCTGCGGCCTGGCGTCCTTGCGATCGATCTTGTTGATGACGACGATCGGCGGCAGCCCGAGCTCGAGCGCCTTCTTCAGCACGAAGCGCGTCTGCGGCAGGGGGCCTTCGCTCGCGTCGACGAGCAGCATCACGCCGTCGACCATCTTGAGCGTGCGCTCGACTTCGCCGCCGAAGTCCGCGTGGCCCGGCGTGTCGACGATGTTGATCTTCGTCTTGCCGAAGCGCACGGCGGTGTTCTTCGCCAGGATCGTGATGCCTTTCTCGCGTTCGAGGTCGTTCGAGTCCATGACGCGCTCGACGACTTCCTGGTTCTCGCGGAACACGCCGCTCTGCCACAGCATGGCGTCGACGAGCGTGGTCTTGCCGTGGTCGACATGGGCGATGATCGCGATGTTGCGCAGGTCGTCACGCACCGCCATGTCGGAACCGGTGGTGCGAATCGTGGTCGAATCCAAGTGCTGCTCCTCCGTCGGTCTCAAGGTTGCGTGTCCGTCGCACGGCCATCGAGCCGGCCGCGGAGTGCGGGCGCATAGCCCGCGTTTTGCTGCAGCGAATCGTACGAATAGAGGGCCAGCGTCGGGAATCCCAGCGTGCGTGCGGCCTGGATTTCCTCGGCGACCCGCGAAGGCGTCGTGTTGTAGACGGCGAAGCCGGGCGTGACGCGCCCGGACTCGCGGAATTCCCCGGCGACGCTCGCGAGCTGGTCGAACACGACCTGCGCCGTCGGCGCGTAGCACATGGTGAACGCGCGGTCGATGAGCCCGGTGCGCAGCCAGTCCGTCCACGCCTGGTCGTTGTCGCGCCGCGCGGCCAGCGTGTCGGCCAGCACCGCGGCGCTGAGCGCGAGGCCCGGGCGGACGCGCTCGAGCGAGTCGCGCACTTCGCGCACCGTCGCCGTGACCTGCGCGCGCTGGAAATCCGCCCACAGCGAATCGGCGTGCAGCCGGCCGGGCCCCGCCATCCAGCGCAGGCGTTGCGGATCGATTCCGGTCTCGAGCGCGAAGCGCGCGCGCGTCGTCGGATCGAATCCGATCGGCACGACCGGCTGGCGGATGTAGTCGAGGTGGATGCCGTCCACCGCGTAGCGCGTCGCGATCTCGCGCGCGACGCCCGCGAGCCAATGGCGGACGCCGGGATGTCCGGGCGCCAGGAACACGCCTTCCAGGTGCAGGCGCCGGCGCTCCCGTTCGCCGTACTCGGAGAGCCGCCGGCCATCGCGCGAGCGGGCGATCCATTCGGGATGCGCGTTCACCACGTGGCGCGGATCGGTGGGTCGCGTGGGCGCCGACCACACGAGCATGCAGTTCATCCACGCGTGCACTTCGAGCCCGGCCGCGTGTCCGGCTAGGACGAGGGCGCCGAGCGGATCGAAGTCGGGCGCCGCCGCGCGCGAGTCGGCGAGCGCCTCGGCCCGCGGCAGGAGGTCCGAGCGGTAGTAGGCGTCGCCGCGGCCGACCACCTGGACGAGCAGCCCGCGCGCGCCGAGCGACTCGGCGGCCGCGACGATGCGCGGCACTTCCGCGGGATCGAGCAGCGACGTGCGCACGACCCACAGGTAGTCCACGACACGCGGCGCGGCGTGCGCAGCGAGCGTGTCGCCGCTGCCGGCGGCGCGTCCGGGCGTGCGCGGAAGGACGATCGGTCCCAGCGTGCGCGTGGTGTCGACAGGCCCCGGGAGCGCGATCGGCGCGGGGCCGCGTGCGCCGTCGCCCGCGGGCGTCGCCCCGCTCTCGCGCGCCGCATGCGCCGAGTCGGCGGAAGGCGCGGGCGCGACCCCGGCGTGGGCGTCGCGCGCGGCCGGCAGCACGGCCAGCGCCAGCGACACGCCCCCCGCGCTCACGACCGCTCGACATTCACGCCACATGCCTTCTCCCCCAGAACGAACGCGGGCGGAAGGTTTCTTCCGCCCGCGACCTTCGACTCCGATGTTCGGCGGCGGCTACCCGGTCTTGACTCCGGTCTTGCCGCGCCGCTTGGCCGGCCCCGCGCCCGACGACTGCTTCTTGTCGCGCCGCGGCTTGTCGACCGGCGCGTCCGGCGCGCCTTCGCCGCCCTTCGCTTCGGCCTTGTTCTTCTTGGCCGTCGCCTTGTCGCCCTTGAGCGCCGCTTCCTTCGCCTCGGCCGCCGCGATGCGCGCCTGGCGTTCCTGCTCCTTCTGCTCGGTGGACTTCACCAGCTCGAGGTAGGCGGTCTCGCCGGCGTCGCCCAGCCGATGCCCGATCTTCAGGATGCGCGTGTACCCGCCCTGTCGCTCCGTGTACCACGGCGCGATGGTGGTGAACAGCTTGTCGGTGATGCCCGGCTTGGTCACGAACTTCGCGACGTGGCGGCGCGCCGCGATGTCGCCCTGCTTGCCGAACGTGATCATGCGCTCGGCGTAGCGACGCGCTTCCTTGGCCTTGGCCAGCGTGGTCTCGATGCGTTCGTACTCGAACAACGCCGTGACCAGATTGCGCAGCACCGCGCGCCGGTGCGACGAGGTGCGGCTCAGCTTGCGATGGTCCTTGCGGTGACGCATGTCTCGAAGTCCTCTGGGATCGGCGGGGAGGCCAGGCGCTTTCGGCCTAGCTCTCCGACATCACCGGGTTGCCGTGCTCGTAGTAGCGGCTGATGTCCATGCCGAAGCCCAGGCCCATCTCGCTGAGGATGTCCTGGATCTCCTTGAGGGACTTGCGACCGAAGTTGCGGTACTTGAGCATCTCCGGCTCGCCCTTCTGCACGAGGTCGCCGATGGTCTTGATCTCGGCGGCGCGCAGACAGTTGCTCGAGCGCACGGACAGCTCCAGCTCCTCGACGCTCTTGTCGAGCAGGCGGCGCACACGCTGGACCTCTTCGTTGACCTCTTCCTCGACCTCCTCCTCGATCGGCTCCTCGAAGTGGATGAACATCTGGAAGTGGTCGCGCAGGATCTTGGCCGCCACCGCCACGGCGTCGGACGGCAGAATGCTGCGATCCGTCCACACCTCGACCGTGAGCTTGTCGTAGTCGATGCGCTGGCCGAGCCGCGCCGCTTCGACCGTGTAGTTGACCTTCGTGACCGGAGAGAACATCGAGTCGATCGGGATGACGCCGATCGGCCGGTCCGTGGCCGAGTGCTGGTCCGCGGACACGTAGCCGCGCCCGCCGCCGATCTCGACCTCCATGCGCAGTTCGCCGTCACGGTTCAGCGTCGCCAGGTGCAGGTCCTTGTTCAGGATCTCGACCTCGGCGTCGACCTGCAGGTCGCCGGCGCGAACCTCGCCCTTGCCCTTGGTCTCGATCGTGCCCTTCTTCGGACCGTCGCCGTGCAGCTTCAGCCGCACCTGCTTCAGGTTGAGGATGATCTCGGTGACGTCCTCGATGACGCCGGGCAGCGTCGAGAACTCGTGCAGCACGCCGTCGATGCGCACGGCCGTGATGGCCGCGCCCTGCAACGACGACAGCAGCACGCGACGCAGCGCGTTGCCGAGAGTGGTGCCGAAACCGCGCTCCAGCGGCTCGATCACGAACTTGCCGTAACCGTCGTTGTTGTCCGGGTCCGGCGCGAGCTGCTTCGGCATGGTCAGATTCTTCCACTTCATGGGCAGCCTCCGAATGAGCAGGCGATCGTTTCGATCGAAAGGATCGTTACTTCGAGTAAAGCTCGACGATGAGCTGTTCGTTGACCGGAACCGGAATCGAGGCGCGTGAGGGCACGTTCAGGATGCGCCCGCTCATCTTCTCGACGCTCAGGTCCAACCACTCCGGCACGCTCTGTCCCTTGCGCGCCTCGAGCGCGCTCAGGACCACGACCAACTTGCGGCTCTTCTCGCGCATCGCCACCTCGTCGCCGGCCTTGACCAGGAACGACGGGATGTCCACGTGCTTGCCGTTGACGCGCACATGGCCGTGACGCACGAGCTGGCGCGCCGACGCGCGGTTCGGCGCGAAGCCGAGCCGATAGACGACATTGTCGAGACGCGTCTCGAGCAGCTGCAGCAACGTCTCGCCGGTGACGCCCTTCGAGGTGGCCGCCTTGGCGAAGTAGAGACGGAACTGACGTTCGAGGATTCCGTAGATTCGGCGCGCCTTCTGCTTCTCGCGGAGCTGCTGCCCGTAGTTGGTCTCCTTGGCGCGGCGATTCTTGCCGTGCTCGCCGGGAGCGTAACCCCGCCGCTCCATCGCGCACTTGTCGCTGAGGCAGCGCTGTCCCTTGAGGAACAGCTTCATGCCCTCGCGACGGCACAGGCGGCACTTCGCATCGTGATAGACAGCCATGGTCCTCTCCTAGACGCGGCGCCGCTTGGGCGCGCGGCAACCGTTGTGCGGAATGGGCGTGACGTCCTTGATCGCGGAGATCTCGAGACCGGCCGCCTGCAACGAGCGGATGGCCGCCTCACGTCCGGCGCCCGGGCCCTTGACCCAGACCTCGACGCGCTTCATGCCGAGATTGATCGCTTCGCGGGCGCTGGCCTCGGCCGCGACCTGCGCCGCGAACGGGGTGCTCTTACGCGAGCCCTTGAAGCCCACCTTGCCCGCGCTGGCCCAGGTGACGACGGCGCCGTCCATGTCGGTGATGGTGACGATGGTGTTGTTGAAGCTGGCCTGCACGTGAGCAACGCCATTCGCGCCCACCCGCCGGTCGCGCTTCTTGACCTTCTTCACTTCAGCCACTCGAAACCTCCATTACGGTCACGCCGTGGAGCCGCCTCCGCGCGCTCCGCCGCGTGCCTCGCGTCGAACTACTTCTTCGGGCCGGCCGCCTTCGCCGCCACGGGTGTCGCCTTGCGCACGGCGCCCGCGGTCTTCTTCGGGCCCTTACGCGTGCGCGCGTTCGTCTTGGTGCGCTGTCCGCGCACCGGAAGCCCGCGGCGATGACGCAGGCCGCGGTAAGCGCCGATGTCCATCAGGCGCTTGATGTTCATGGCCATCTCGCTGCGCAGCGCGCCTTCCACCTTGAATTCGCGCTCGATGATGCCGCGCAGCCGTCCGGTGTCCTCGTCGGTCAGGTTCTTGACCCGGATGTCCGGGCTGACTCCGGTCGACGACAGGATGCGCCGGGCGGTGGTCCGACCGATGCCGTAAATGTAGGTCAGCGCGACTTCGATCCGCTTCTCAGCCGGCAAGTCGACGCCCGCAATACGTGCCACGGAATTCCTCCTTCGCTACTTCTGCCGCTGCTTGTGCCGCGGATTGCGCGTGCAGATCACGCGGATCACACCCTTGCGACGCACCACCTTGCAGTGCTCGCAGATTTTCTTGACCGACGTCCGAACCTTCATGTGCGCCTCTCGCGACAGCTCGAGCCTTAAGGAAGGCCCGGCCGAACGCTGCTGACTACTTGTATCGGTAGACGATCCGGCCGCGGGTCAGGTCGTACGGCGACAGCTCGATCGTGACCTTGTCCCCGGGGAGGATCTTGATGAAATGCATCCGCATCTTGCCCGAGATGTGGGCCAGCACCTTGTGGCCGTTCTCCAGCTCCACGCGGAACATCGCGTTGGGTAGCGGCTCGACGACCGTGCCTTCGACCTGGATGCCTTCTTCTTTTGCCAATCCGTGCTCTCCCATCACCACAACGACGAATGCGACAAGATCTCCGGACCATCCGGTCCCACCGCGACGGTGTGCTCGAAGTGGGCGCTCAGGCTGCCGTCCTTCGTGACCACCGTCCACCCGTCCGTCTGGGTCAGCACGTCCGGGCGCCCCACGTTCACCATCGGTTCGATGGCCAGCACCTGCCCGGCCATCAGCCGCGGCCCGCGATCCGGCGGACCGAAGTTCGGCACCTGCGGCTCCTCGTGCATCTGCCGGCCGATGCCGTGGCCGAGCAGTTCGCGTACGACCGAGAAACCGTGCTTCTCCGCGTGCGACTGGATGGCGTGCGAGATGTCACCGACGCGCCGTCCGGCCTTCGCCTGCTCGATGCCGCGCGCCAGCGCCGTACGCGTGACCTCGAGCAGCCGCTCGGCTTCCGCCGAGATGGCGCCGACGGCGAATGTGAACGCCGCGTCGCCGTAGTACCCGTCCTTCTCCACTCCGACGTCGATCCCGATGATGTCGCCTTCGAACAGCGCCTTCTTGCCGGGTATCGAGTGCACCACTTCGTCGTTCACCGACGGACAGATCGAAGCGGGGAAGCCCCGGTAACCCTTGAACGCCGGCCGCGCGCCATGATCGCGGATGAACGTCTCGGCCAGCTTGTCCAGCTCGCCGGTCGTCACCCCCGGGCGCACCTCGCGGCCCAACATCTCCAGCGTGCGTGCCACGAGTTGCGCGCTCGTGCGAATGCGCTCGATCTCGCTCGGGTCCCTCAGGTACACCATCCCCTACTTCATCCCTCCATTGCGCGACAGCGCGCCCGATAGCGTTCGAAACACCTCGTCCATCGACCCGAAACCCGGCACCTCCAGCAACCGTCCGCCGGCGCGATAGTACTCGATCAACGGCGCCGTCTGAGCCCGGTACACGGCCAGGCGCTTCTTCACCGTTTCCGGCGCGTCGTCGGCCCGGCGCACGAGTTCGACGCCCGGATGGTCGTCGCACGTGCGCCCGTCCTTCGGAGGCGCGCTCACCAGGTTGTACGCCCGCTTGCACACCGGACATTCCCGGCGGGCACTCAGGCGCCGCACCAACTCTTCTTCGTCGGCGGCCAGACTCACCACCGCGTCCACCCGCTGCCCGCGTCCGCCGAGCATTCCGTCCAGCGCATCGGCCTGCGGCACCGTCCGCGGGAATCCGTCGAGCACGAAGCCCTGTCCCGCATCCGGCGCGCCACTGCGTTCGCGCACCAGCCCGATCATCACATCGTCCGCGACCAGCAGTCCCTGATTCATCTGCCGCGCGGCTTCGAGCCCGAGCGGCGTCTTTCGCGCGAACGCGTCGCGCAGCATCTCGCCGGTCGAGATCAGCACCCAGCCGTTGGCCTCGGCCAACCGGCGTCCTTGGGTTCCCTTCCCGACGCCGGGAGGACCGAGGAGCACCAACCGCACGTTACATTCTCTGGCGACCGCGTAGGCGGCCGCGCTTCACGAACCCTTCGTAATGCCGCATGAGCAAGTGAGACTCGACCTGCTGCAGCGTGTCGAGTGCGACCCCGACGACGATCAGGATGCTGGTGCCTCCGAAGCTCAGGAACTGCGCGCCCGAGGCCGCGAGCAGCACGTCGGGCAGGACCGCGATCAGCGCCAGGAAGATCGCGCCCGGCAGCGTGATGCGCGACAGCACGCGGTCGATGTACTCGGCCGTCTTCTTGCCCGGGCGGATGCCCGGCACGAAGCCGCCGTACTTGCGCATGTTCTCCGCCAGATCGTTCGGGTTCAGCACGACCGCGGTATAGAAGTACGTGAAGAAGATGATGATGAGCCCGTACAGGATGTTGTAGACGAAGCTCGTGCGCGTGAACCACTGGCCGATCGCGGACAGCGGGCTCGACGGCGATACGAACTGGGCGAGTGTCGTCGGCAGGATCATGAAGCTCGACGCGAAGATGATCGGAATCACGCCCGCGGTGTTGACGCGCAGCGGAATGTGCGTGCTGGCGCCGCCGTACATGCGCCGGCCCACGATGCGCTTCGCGTACTGCACCGGGATCTTGCGCGTCGCCTGGGTCATGACGATGACCGACGCGATGACCGCGACCAGGAGCAACAGGAGGAACAGCACCGTGAACAATGACAGCGAGCCGCCGCGGAAGCTGTCGATCGCCGCGAAGACGCGGTTCGGGAAGCCGCCGAGGATGTTCACGAAGATGATCAGCGAGATGCCGTTGCCGATCCCGTGCTCGGTGATCTTCTCGCCCAGCCACATCACGAAGATGGTGCCGGTCGTCTGCGTGACGATGGTCGCGAGGTAGAACATCACGTTCGGGTGCGCGACGACGGTCACGCCCGAGGCGCCGCCCATGTTGACCAGGTACACGCTGTACGCGAACGACTGGATGATCGAGATGAACACCGTGCCGTAGCGCGTGAGTTGGGTCAGCTTCTTCTGCCCCTCTTCGCCTTCCTTGCGCAGCTTCTCGAAGTACGGGACGACCGCGCCCAGCACCTGCAGGATGATCGAGCTCGAGATGTACGGCATGATCCCGAGCGCGAACACCGTCGCGCGCGAGAACGCGCCGCCGACGAACAGGTCGTACAGGCCGAACAGCGTGCCCTTCTGGCTGGCGAACGCGCCCATCAGCGCCTGGGTGTTGACCCCCGGCGTGGGCAAGTGCTCGCCCAGGCGATACACCACGAACAGGCCGAGCGTGAAGCCAATGCGCCGGCGCAGTTCGGGTACCTGGAAGATGTTGCGAAGCTTTTCGAGCATGGTCCTTAGGCCTTTACGCTCGCGGTTTCGACCTTGCCGCCCGCGGCTTCCACGGTCTTGCGCGCCCCTTCACTGACCGCATCCACTTTCACGGTCAGCGCGACGCCCAGCTCGCCTCCGGCGAGCAGCTTGATCGGTCCCGGCCGGCGCACGATGCGCTGCGCGCGCAGCCAGGCGGCATCCACCACCGCGCCCACCGGCGCGGCGCCGAGCCGTCCCACCTTCACGACCTGATACGCGACGCGGCCCGGGTTCTTGAACCCGCGCTTCGGCACGCGGCGCTGCAACGGCATCTGCCCGCCTTCGAACCAGGCCGGGATCTTGCCGCCGGAGCGCGCCTTCTTACCTTTGTGTCCCTTGCCGGACGTGCCGCCGAGTCCGGTCGCGGCGCCCTTGCCCCGGCGCTTGCGCGGATGCGTCGAGCCCGAGGCCGGGCGAATGGTTCCGAGTCGCATGAGTCGTCCGTCCTAGGCGATTTCCGCCACCTTGACCAGGTGGCGAACTTTGAAAACCATGCCCCGGATCTGGGGCGTGTCGTTGTGTTCCACGGTGTGCTGCATGCGCCGGATGCCGAGCGCCCGGATCGTCGCGGCCTGATCCTTGGGGTGCCCGCTCGCGCTCTTGACCTGCTGGATCCGCAGCCTAGGCGCCATGATTCCCCCGCGTACCGAGCAACTCCTCGACGGTGCGCCCACGCATCGCGGCGATGTCCGACGGCCGGCGCAGGTGCTGCAGCCCGTGCACCGTGGCCTTCACCAGGTTGTGCGGGTTGCGGCTGCCGAGGCACTTGGTGAGCACGTTCTGCACCCCCGCCACCTCGAGCACCGCGCGCACGCCGGAGCCGGCGATGACGCCGGTACCGGGCGAAGCCGGCTTGAGCAGCACTTCGCCCGCGCCGAAGTGACCGATGATCTGGTGCGGAATGCTGCCACCGCGCGTCACCGGCACGGTGAACATGTTCTTCTTCGCGACGTCACCGGCTTTGCGGATCGCGTCGGCCACTTCGTTGGCCTTGCCCAATCCGACGCCGACCCGGCCCTTCTGGTCGCCGACCGCGACGATCGCGTTGAACGAGAAACGCCGGCCGCCCTTGACGACCTTGGCGCAGCGATTCACCGCGATCACGCGCTCCGCGAATTCCGACTTCGGCGCGTCGCCACCGCGGCCCCGCCCGTCACCACCCCGACTCTGGGGATGTCCGCCTCGCATGCTGACCTCCTAGAATTCGAGTCCGCCGGCGCGTGCGCCGTCGGCGAGCGCTTTGACGCGCCCGTGGTAGAGATAGCCGCCGCGATCGAAGGCCACCTTGCCGATGCCCTTCGCCTTGGCGCGCTCGGCGAGCAGTTTGCCCACCGCCGCGCTCACCGCGGTCTTGCCTTTGCCTTCGGGCTTCACGCCTTCACGGCTCGAAGCCGCGACCAGCGTCGCGCCCGCGAGGTCGTCGATGATCTGCGCGTAGATGTGCTCGTTGCTGCGGAACACGCTGAGACGCGGCCGCTCGGTGCTGCCGGCCACCCGCTTGCGAATGCGATAGCGCCGGATCTGGCGCCGCTCGTACTTGTTGTGTTGTCCGCTCATGTTATGCCGACCCCGCAGCCTTTCCGGCCTTGCGGCGAATGTATTCGCCCTCGTACTTGACGCCCTTGCCCTTGTAGGGCTCGGGCGGACGGAACGCGCGGATGTCCGCGGCGACCTGGCCGACCAGGCACTTGTCGGCGCCGCTCACTACCAAGCGCGTCGGGTTCTCGACCTTGATCGCGATGCCCTGAGGCGGCACGAACTTGATGGGGTGCGAGAAGCCCAGCTGCAGCACCAGGTTCTTGCCGTCCATCTGCGCGCGGTATCCGGTGCCCACGATTTCCAGCGTCTTGCTGAAGCCCTGGGTCACCCCCAGCACCATGTTCTGGATCAGCGCGCGCATCGTGCCGAACGCCGGGTTGCGCGTGATGCGGTCCGCGGTGACCTTGGCCTCCGCGCCTTCCACCTTCACGTACGTTCCCTCGAGCACGTGCGTCGCCAGCTCGCCCTTCGGGCCCTTCACCGTGACCGCCGCTTCGCCGACCGTCACCGTGACGCCGGACGGGATCGCGACCGGAATCTTGCCGATTCTCGACATGGCGTCCTCCTACCAGACCTGGCAGATGAGCTCGCCGCCGAGTCCCGCTTCGCGGGCCTCGCGGTCGGTCATCAGCCCGCGGGAAGTGGAGACGATCGACGTGCCGAGCCCGCCCATGACGCGCGGAATGCGCTCCTTGCCCACGTACACGCGACGACCGGGCTTGCTGACCCGCTTGACGTTCGTGATGACGCTCACGTCTTCCGTCGTGTACTTGAGGTAGAGGCGCAGGACGCCCTGCTTCGTGTCCTCGATCACCTTGAAATTGTTGATGAAGCGCTCGCGCAGCAGCACCTTCGACAGCTCGGTCTTCATGCTCGAGGCCGGGACATCCACCTTGCGGTGCTTCGCGCGAATCGCGTTGCGCACGCAGGTCAGGAAATCGGCGACCGGGTCACTGACGGACATGCAGGACTCCTAGGGACCAGCGTCCACGCTTACGACGCGTGCAGCCTGGCCCGTGACGGGTTTACCAGCTGGCTTTGACGACGCCCGGGATCTGCCCCGAGAGCGCCAATTCGCGGAAGCAGATGCGGCACAGACCGAAGTCCCGCAGGACCGCGCGCGGACGCCCGCAGCGATGGCAGCGGGTGTAGGCGCGGACCTTGAACTTCGGCGTCCGCTTCCACTTCTCGATGATCGATTTCTTGGCCACGCAGCCTCCTACCGCGGACGGAAGGGCATGTTCATGAGCTTCAGCAGCTCGCGCCCTTCCTCGTCGGTTCGAGCCGTGGTCACGATGGTGACGTCCATCCCGCGCACCTTCGCGACCTTGTCGTAGTTGATCTCCGGAAAGATGATCTGCTCGGTCAGCCCGAGCGAATAGTTGCCGCGCCCGTCGAACGAACGCGAGTTGATGCCGCGGAAGTCGCGAATGCGCGGCAGCGCGACGTTGATGAGCCGGTCGTAGAACTCGTACATGCGCGCGCCGCGCAACGTGACGCAGCACCCGACCGGCAGACCCGCGCGCAGCTTGAAGTTCGAGATCGCCTTCTTGGCGCGGCGCACCGCGGGACGCTGGCCGGTGATCTGGCCCAGTTCGTTCATCGCGGCGTCGATCAGCTTCTGATCCGTCACGGCGTCACCGACGCCCATGTTCAGCACGATCTTCGTGAGACGCGGCGCCTGCATGACGCTCGTGTACTCGAACTTCTGCATGAGCTGCGGGCGCACCGTCGTGTCGTAGTACGTCGCGAGGCGCGGCCGCTCGGCCGGACCGGTCGGGCGCCCTTCGCTGACGGCGCCCGGGCCCTCCGCAACCTTGGCCCGCGGCGCGGACTTGCCGCTCTTGGGCGCGCTCTTCGCCGCCGACTTCGCCGGCGCCTTCGCGCTCTTTTCCTTCTTGTCCTTCTCGCTCGCCATGTTCGATCGCTCTCCAGGGTCCGTGTCGCGAGGTCCCCCGACCCTGGTGCCTTCGGGGACCGCGCCCTGCGCCCTTAAGAGGGGCGCCCTACCGGCTACTCGTTCTTGCCCAGCGTCTCGCCGCTGCGTCGCGACACGCGCTCACGCGACCCATCGGGGAGCACTCGCACGCCGACGCGCGTGCCCCGGCCCGACTTCGCGTCGAACAACTGCACGTTCGACAGATGCACCGGCGCTTCCTTCTCGATGATGCCGCTCTGCATGCCCTGCTTGCGCGCCTTCGTGTGGCGCTTGACCAGGTTGATCTTCTCGATCAGGACGCGATGCTTCGTCTCGTCGACGGACAGCACCCGGCCGGTCTTGCCCTTGTCGTCGCCCGCGATCACCTGCACGGTGTCGCCCTTGCGGATCTTGAGCGCCATCAGATCACCTCCGGCGCCAGCGAGATGATCTTCATGAAGGCCTTCTCGCGCAGTTCGCGCGCCACCGGCCCGAAGATGCGCGTGCCCCGCGGCTCCTTGTCGTCGTTGATCAGCACGACCGCGTTTTCGTCGAAACGGATGTACGAGCCGTCCTTGCGGCGGCCTTCCTTCACGGCGCGCACCACGACCGCCTTCGCGACGTCGCCCTTCTTGACCGCCGCGCCCGGAATCGCGTCCTTCACCGACACCACGACGATGTCGCCGAGCCGGCCGTAGCGCTTGTGGTGCCCGCCCAGCACCTTGATGCACTGGGCGCGCTTCGCGCCGGAGTTGTCGGCGACCGTCACCATGGTTCGCAACTGGATCATGACCTGAGCTCCTGGGCCGCGCCTACTTCGCGCGCTCGACGAACTCCACGAATCGCCAGCGCTTGTCCTTCGAGATCGGCCGGGTCTCCATGAAGCGGATCACGTCTCCTACACGACACTGGTTCGTCTCGTCGTGCACCTTGAATTTCGTACGGCGACGCACGTAACGACCGTACGTCGGGTGCTTCACGAGGCGCTCGATGGACACGACGACCGTTTTTTCCATCCGGTCGCTGACCACCTTGCCCACGCGCACCTTCCTGCGATTGCGTTCCGTCGTCGTCATGCCTTCACGGTCTCCCTAACGGCGCCGTGGGCTCACGCCTTCGGCGTGGCCTTGCGCTCCAGTTCGGTCAACACGGTCAACAGGCGCGCCATCTCGCGCTTGCTGGTGCGGATCTTCAGCGGATTGTCGAGCTGCTTCATCGAATTGCGGAAGCGCAGGTTGAAGACTTCCTCACGCAGCTCCGTGACCCGCGCGCGAATGTCGTCCGCGCTCATCTCACGCATCGGTCCGGCTTTCGGCTGAGCCATCATTCCCCTCCCAGCTCGAGGCGCTCGACGAAGCGCGTGCGGATCGGAAGCTTCGAGGCGCCGAGCTTCATCGCCTCGCGCGCGGCCGTCTTCGAGATGCCTTCCAGCTCGAACATGACGCGGCCGGGCTTGATCACGCACACCCAGAATTCGGGAGCGCCCTTGCCCTTGCCCATTCGCGTTTCCGCCGGCTTCTTCGTGACCGGCTTGTCCGGGAACACCCGGATCCACATCTTGCCCCCGCGCTTGATGCTGCGGGTGATGGCCACGCGCGCCGCCTCGATCTGGCGGTTCGTGACCCACGCCGGCTCGAGCGCCTGCAGCCCGAACTCGCCGAACGTCACGGAGCCGCCGCGATAGGCCTTGCCTCGCATGCGGCCGCGCTGCTGCTTGCGGTACTTGACTCGCTTCGGCATCAACATGGGGACTTGCTCCTACTTGCTCGCGGTCGCCGCCGCTTGCGCGGCCGCCGCCTTGTCCAACACTTCGCCGTGGAACATCCACACCTTGACGCCGCACGTGCCGTACGCCGTGTTCGCCGTCGCGCGCGCGAAGTCGATGTCGGCGCGCAGCGTGTGCAGCGGAACCCGGCCTTCGCGATACGTCTCGAACCGCGCCATCTCGGAGCCGCCGAGCCGCCCCGAGCACGCGATGCGGATGCCCTGGGCGCCTGCGCGCATGGAGGAGGCGATGGCCTTCTTCATGGCACGGCGGAACGACACGCGCTGCTCGAGCTGCTTCGCGATGTGCTCGGCGACGAGCTGCGCGTCGAGATCGGCGCGCTTGATCTCTTCGATGTTCAGCTGCACGTGCTTCTTGGTCAGCGCCTTCATCTCTTCCGACAGCTTGTCGACCTGCTCGCCCTTGCGACCGATGACGAGGCCCGGGCGCGCCGTGCGGATGCCGATCGTGATCTTCTCGCCCTTGCGCTCGATCGTGATCTTGGAGATGCCGGCCTGATACAGGCGCTTCTTCAGGTAGCGCTTGATGAGCAGGTCTTCCTTCAGCAGCTCCGGATAGTTCCGACTCGCGAACCAGCGCGAATCCCAGGTCTTCACGATCCCCAGACGCAGACCGATCGGATTGGTTTTCTGGCCCATTAGAGCGACTCCCTCGTGGCCACCGTCACCGACACGTGGCTCGTGCGCTTGAGGAGCGGCGTGGCGCGACCTTGCGCGCGGGGCAGCCAACGCTTGAGCGTCGGTCCCGCGCCGACCACGGCCTCCTTCACATAGAGATCCTCGAGGCGGACCTTGCCCTCGTGCAGGGCATTCGCGACCGCCGACTTCAACACCTTCTGGATGATGCGCGCACCGTTCTTGGGCGTGAACTGCAGCGCGGTCGTCGCCGACTCGACGCTCTGCCCACGAATGATCTCGAGCACCTGATTGCACTTCCTCGGCGTGATGCGCACGTAGCGCTGGATGGCTTTCGCTTGCATGGCTTACTTCCCGGGAGCCGGCGTTTTCTCCGCCGACGACGTCTGTCCGTGGCCGCGGAACACGCGGGTCGGCACGAATTCGCCGAGCTTGTGTCCGACCATGTTCTCGGTCACGTAAATGGGAATGAACTTGTTGCCGTTGTGCACCGCGAGCGTGTGACCCACGAACTCGGGCAGGATCGTGCAGCGTCGCGCCCAGGTCTTCATCACGCGCTTCTCGCCGCTGCGATTGAGCCCCTCGATCTTACGGACCAGGGAGTCGACGACGTACGGTCCCTTCTTGATGGAACGCGCCATGAGTTCTCCTCGTCTCCCTTACTTGGACCGGCGCCGCACGATGAGCGAGTCGCTCAGCTTGCGCTTGCGCGTCTTCAGGCCCTTGGTCTTCTTGCCCCAGGGCGTGGTCGGATGCCGGCCGCCCGACGTCTTGCCCTCGCCGCCACCCATCGGGTGGTCGACCGGGTTCATCGCGACGCCGCGCACGCTGCCCAGCCGGCCGCGCCAACGGCGCCGCCCGGCCTTGCCGTACGAAATGTTTTCGTGGTCGAGGTTGCCGACCTGGCCGACCACGGCGCGGCAGTTCACATGGAACCGGCGCACCTCGCCCGACGGCAGTCGCAACTGCGCGTAGTCCCCGTCCTTCGCCATGAGCTGGCAGAACGCCCCCGCCGAGCGCGCCACGCGCGACGTGCGGCCGGGGAACAATTCGACGTTGTGCACGTTCGTGCCGAGCGGAATGGCGCGCAGCGGCAGACAGTTGCCGGGCTTGATCTCGGCGTCGGCCCCCGACTGCACCTTCTCGCCCACCTTCAGGCCGTCCGGCGCCACGATGTAGCGGCGCTCGCCGTCCGCGTAGTTCAGAAGCGCGATGCGCGCGGAGCGGTTCGGATCGTACTCGATGCTCGCGACCCTGGCCGGAATGCCGTCCTTGTTGCGGCGGAAGTCGATCAGCCGATAGCGCTGCTTGTGCCCGCCGCCGATGTAGCGCGACGAGATGTGGCCGTAGTTGTCGCGGCCGCCGGTCTTGTACAGACGTTCGGTCAGCGACTTCACCGGCTTCGAGCGCGTCAACTCCGCGAAGTCCGGCATCTGCGTGTGCCGGAGCGTCGGCGTGACGGGTCGGAATTTCTTCATGCCCATGGTCGGCGTCCTCTAGATCTGCTCGAACAGCTCGATCTTCTGATCGGGTTGGAGCGTCACGATGGCTTTCTTCCAGTCGTTGCGGCGGCCGACCCAGCGCCCCTGGCGCTTGGTCTTGCCGTGCACCTGCATCGTGCGCACGTCCTTCACCTTCACCGAGAAGATCGACTCGACGGCGCGCTTGATGTCGATCTTGTTGGCGCCGCGCGCCACTTCGAAGTGGTACTGGTTGCGCACTTCGCGCAGCACGGTTCCCTTCTCGGTGATGAGCGCGCGCTTCACGACGGTTCGCGGGTCCTTCATCATTTGACGAAGACCTCCTTGACGCGCTCGAGTCCGGCCGCGGTGATCAGCAGCACGTCGCAGTCCATGACTTCGTACGGGTTCAGCTGGTGCGCGAGCATCGTCTGAAGGTTGCGGATGTTGCGGCACGACTTGACGACGTTCTCGTCCGCGGTCTCGAGCACGAGCAGCGTGCGCTTCGTGTCGAGGCCGAGCTTCTTCAGGGCTTCGGCGACGTCCTTCGTCTTCGGCGCCGACATCTTCAGCGTGTCGATGACGTGCACCGCGTTCTCGCCGGCCTTCAGCGACAGCGCCGACACGAGCGCGGCGCGGCGCTGCTGCTTCGGCAGATCCGTGCGGTAGTCGCGCGGCTTCGGACCGAACGCGCGTCCGCCGCCCGGCCACAGCGGCGACGTGTTCGATCCCGAACGCGCGCGTCCCGTGCCCTTCTGCTTCCACGGCTTGCGACCGCCTCCCGAGACCTCGCCGCGGGCCTTCACCTTCGACGTGCCCTGGCGCTGATTCCCGAGGTAACGCTTCACCGACAGCCACAGCAGGTGCTCGTGCACCGGCTGTCCGAACAACTCGTCGGGCAGCGTCGCCGTGCCGTTCTCGCTTCCGTCCGCCGCAAATCGCTTCGCGTTCATGGCTAGCCTTCCCGCTTCTTCACGATCACGAGACCGTTCGCGGGACCGGGCACCGCGCCGCGCACGGCGATCAGGTGCTGCTCCGCGTCGATGACCACGACTTCGAGATTCTTGATGGTGAGGTTCACGTTGCCCATGTGGCCCGGCAGACGCTTGCCCTTGATGACGCGCGACGGATACGCGGACGAGCCGATCGAGCCGGGCTGCTTGCCGGCCGTCGGACCGTGCGACGCGTGGCCGGCGGCAAAGCCGTGACGCTTGACGACGCCCGCGAAGCCGCGGCCCTTGGTGACGCCCTCGACGTCCACGTGCTGGCCGGGCTCGAAGATCGAGACCGTCACGCTGCCGCCGACTTCGAGGCCCTGCGTGTCGGCGAGCCGGAACTCGCGCAGATGGCGCGACGGCGGCAGATTTCGCGTCTTGAACTGGCCGAGCACGGGGCGCTTGAAGCGCGACTCCTTGTTCGTGCCGTAGCCGAGCTGCACGGCGACGTAGCCGTCGCGATCCTTCGTGCGCACGTCGGTGACGGTGCACGGCCCGGCCTGGATCACGGTGACGGGAATGACCTCGCCCTTCGCGTCGAAGTGCTGGGTCATGCCCACCTTCCTGCCGATCAATCCCATCATGGTTTCGGTCCCTTCGTGGAGGCGCACGCCGTTCGGCCGGCGCCGTCGCTCCACCTGACGACGTGCGTCAGGTCTTGATCTCGATGTCGACGCCCGCCGGAATGTCCAGCTTCTCGAGCGCTTCCATGGTCTGGGCGCTCGAGCGGGTGATGTCGATCAGGCGCTTGTGAATCCGGATCTCGAACTGCTCCCGCGACTTCTTGTCGACGTGCGGGCTGCGCAGCACGGTGTAGATCGTCTTCTTCGTCGGCAGCGGGACCGGGCCCGATGTCACGGCCCCGGTGCGACGCGCCGTGCGCACGATCTCGGACGCCGACTGATCCAGCGTCGCGTGGTCGTACGACTTCAGCTTGATGCGAATCTTCTGGAGCATCATTCGGCTCCTTAGGCGAGGATCTCGGTGACGACGCCGGCGCCGACGGTGCGGCCGCCCTCGCGAATGGCGAAGCGCAGCTCCTTCTCCATCGCGATCGGCGTGATCAGTTCCACTTCAATGTCCACGTTGTCTCCCGGCATCACCATCTCGCGCCCCGCAGGCAACGTCGCCACTCCCGTCACGTCCGTCGTGCGGAAGTAGAACTGCGGCCGGTACCCGTTGAAGAACGGCGTGTGCCGTCCCCCTTCTTCCTTCGTCAGCACGTACACCGACCCCTTGAACTTCGTGTGCGGCGTGATCGACTTCGGCGCCACGATGCACATCCCGCGCTCGATGTCGTCCTTCTCGATCCCGCGCAGCAACAGCCCCACGTTGTCCCCCGCAATCGCCTCGTCCATGCTCTTGCGGAACATCTCCACTCCCGTCACCACCGTGTCCCGCGTCTCGCGCAGCCCCACCAACTCCACCTTGTCCCCCACCTTCACCTTGCCGCGCTCCGC